>Ga0105048_10000025_pt1 | contig 166333 bp, 134 predicted proteins | sample MAT05_FD_78382 | JGI IMG/M metagenome (GOLD analysis project Ga0105048, IMG submission 78382) | Freshwater microbial communities from Lake Fryxell liftoff mats and glacier meltwater in Antarctica - MAT-05 | ecosystem: Environmental > Aquatic > Freshwater > Ice > Liftoff microbial mat | place...
CATAAGTCTCATTCTTCCCATTCTTCCTATTCTTCCCATTCTTCCCATCAGTACTCAAAATCCTCCCCGGGCAGCGCTGGCGTCGTCGCCGGCGTCCGACGTTGGGGGTACACCGCCTCAAACCCAGCTGCCACGCGCAGGAGTTTGGGTTCAGTCCAGGGACGCCCCAGAATCTCCAATCCAATGGGCAACCCGGCGGGTGTGAACCCTGCCGGAACAATGAACGCAGGCAGTCCGGTCACCGGGCTGGTTTGGTTGGGCTGGTACTTGCTGGTCGGCGCATCCCGATGTCCGATCAACAGGGGGCCATGGAGTTTGTGAGGGTAAATCAGCGCATCCAGCCGGTAGCGGTCCATCAACTCGATCAGCATTTCCTTCAGAGCGGCTTTTGCTTCCAGCGCTGCCCGGTATTCCGGATCCCGATTCAAGTCCCTCGGGTTCGCTGCCGCCTGGATGATTTCCGGCCGAACCGGATGAATCGTGTTGGCGATCATTTCGTCGACGTTCTTGAACTTCGCCGTCGGCCCCTGCCTCGCAAGATACCGGTTGATGGCGTCCACCCGCTCATACCGACTCGGTGAGGCGTTGGTGAGATAACTCGGCAGGTCGATTCCCAGGCTAACACCACGCATGACCTGGGCTCCGGCCTTCTCGATGGCCGAATAGGCTTGGTCGAAAAGTTCTACGGCACCCTCCTCCACCGGCTTGAAATCGTAGGCTTCCTTCAACACTCCCAAACGCGCCCCGCGCAGGCCGTTGGTCACCACAAAGCTCGTGTATGGCTCCAGAGGCATCTTCCCCAGACTCTGCGCCGTCCACAGGTCCGCCGAATCAAACCCCGCGATCACATCGAGCATGGCCGCAACGTCGTACACCGACCGCGCCATCGGGCCGCCCCGCTCGCCGGTGATGTAGCTCCACATCTGCCCGTCGCGACTGATAAGGCCCGAGGTCGTCGAAATCCCGCAAAGATTCCCGTCGGAGGTGGGCGTTCGGATGGAGAAACCGGTCTCGCTGCCCAAACCCAGCGGAGAAAAATAGGCGGCCAATCCCGCCGACGTGCCGCTGCTGGACCAGCCAGGTGTGCGATCCAACGCATGCGGATTCAACGAGGACCCGCCCAGGCTGCTGCTGGCGATGATGTCCGTCGCCCCGTACCAGTCGCTCTGATTGACCTTCGCCAGAATGATCGCGCCGGCTTCCCGCAGTTTCCCGACGATGAAGGCATCCCTCGTCGGTTGCGCGTCCGCCATCGCCTTGAATCCCCCACTCGTCGGCATGTCCGAAGTGTCGAACACATCCTTCACAATCACCGGCACCCCGTGAACCGGACTGCGGGGTCCCTTCGCCTTGCGTTCGGCATCCAAGGCTCGGGCCGTCTCCAACGCCTTCGGATTGAGCGCCAGAACCGCCTTGATCGACGGCCCCTTCTGATCGTAGGCCGCAATCCGATTGAGATAGAGTTGAACGAGCTTTTCCGAGGTCAACGCCCCCGCGTCGAAGGCCGCCTGAATGTCCCGAAGCGACGCATTGCGCAATTGAAATGGGGCCGCTCCCGCGCTCAGGGCGGCCAGCGTCAAAGCCACTCCCACGAGGGGAAACCGTCGTATCCAGGTTCGGTAAATCATGGTGAGGGTCAGTACTGGTCAAAAATCCGCCGCACGCCGCCAAGGTCCGCACCTTTCGCCAGCGCCATCTGCAGAAGCATCCGGGCCTTCTCCGGCTGGAAATTGTCGCCGGGAATGATCGAGGCATCACGCCGACGCGGGGTGTCCTGCACCCGGCCGCTACGGGTCCGGGTCGTGGCCACGACGATGACCCCCTTCTCCTGGACGCGTTTGACCGCTTCGGATTGGCCACCCGCAAGGGCTCCTGCCCCTGTTCCGTCGATCACCACGCCCTTCACTCCATGGGTCGCCATCGCATCCAGCAGGTAACCCGGTGCATCGGTGTAGCCGTAAAGGATCTCCACAGCGGGGAGCGCGTCCGGCAGTCCCGCCAGATGGAATTCCGAGGCGTACGTGTGGCGCCGAAGCGGTGCGGTGTGGAACACCACCCGGTCGGGATCCACCACGCCCACGATGCCCAGGTCCGGGCTTCGGAACGCTTCCACCCGGTAGGCGCTCATCTTCATCACGTCCCGGGCCGCGTTGATGTTCTGGTTCATGACGTGCAACACACCCATCCCCGCCGCGCCCGGTGTCGCTGCCACCCGAACCGCATTGAAAAGGTTCAATGGACCGTCGCCGCTCAAGCCCGACCAGGGCCGCTGGGATCCTACAAACACGATGGGTTTCTTCGTGTTCACCACCAGGTTCATGAACCAGGCGGTCTCCGCCATAGTGTTCGTCCCGTGGGTCACCACCACCCCATCCACGGTTGGATCATTCACCAGTTCCTGAACCCGGGCTGCCACCTTGCGAATTTGCGCCGTGGTCATCCCGCCGGCAGCCCGGCCTGCGATGTCTTCCGGGGCCCGTTGGTCCTCCGGGGTCACCCGTGCCACCAGGGCGAGTTCCGGCAGGGCATCCACCCAGTCCTGCGGCGCCACACGGTTGTCCGGCCCTCCGTAGTTGTTGAGGTTCATCCGGCTCGACGCCTTGCTGGCGATCGTGCCCCCCATCGACACCAGGATCACCCGCGGCAAGTGGACGCCCGGCGGAAGTACTTTCGGGATCTCCTGGGCGCGAACGCCGCGCCCGCTTCCCGCCAGAACCGCGCCTCCCAGCAGCACCCGACGCAAAACCGCCCGACGATTCATCGTGGTTTGAAAACTCATGGGACGTGTCTCAGTACTCGTTGAAAATCCGCTGAAGTTCGCGGGGTTCCCGCGTCTTCGTCAGGGCCACCCGAAGCAGGATCCTCGCCTTCTGAGCGTTCAGGCTGTCCCCGGTCACGACCCCGCGACCTGCCTGGCGTTCGCTCAGCAGCACTCGACCGGACCCCTTGCGATCGCTCTGAACCACCACCACCCCTTTTGATACCGCGCCCAACACCGCCTGGGTCACCGCCGGCGATCCGTCCGCCAACACGATTCCCGCCACGCCCGCCGTCACCAAAGCCTTCAGCGGTTCCGAGGAAGCCTCCTGGTATCCGTACACCACATCGACCGGCGGAAGGTTCGTCAGCATGCCCACGTCGAACTCCGACTTCCCCGTGTGCCGGGTCAGGGGGGTGCGATAGAAGACCACCTTGTCCGCGTCCGCATACCCCAGAGGACCGACCTCCCGCGAAACGAAGGTCTCCACCCGTGTCGTGTTGCCTTTGGTGACCCACCGTGCGGAGTGAATGGTGTCATCCAGAAGAACCAACACCCCCTTCCCCACCGCCTCGGAACTCACTGCCGTCCGAACGGCGTTGTAGAGGTTCAACGGTCCATCCCGGCTGATCGCCGACCACGGACGCATCGCACCCACCACGACGACGGGTTTGTCGGAACGGACGACCAGGTGCAGAAAGTAGGCCGTCTCCTCCAGCGTCCCGGTCCCATGGGTGACCACCGCTCCAGCCACATCCGGCCGGGCCAGCGCCTCGTTGATTCCCTTGGCAAGCCGCAGCTGCAGCTCGGTCGTCATGTTGCCGCTGCCGAGGTTGCTGATTTCTCGCACCTCGAGTTTGGCGACCTCACCCAACTCCGGAAGGTCGGCGAGCAGCTCCAACGGGGTGACCCGGCCATCGCTGTATTCCGAGAGCTTCTGGCGATGCGCCCCCTTGCTTTGGATCGTCCCACCCGTCGTGAAGAGCACCACCCCGGGAAGTGGATCCTCCGCGCGAGCTGGCGAACCCGGCCCAGTCAGTGCCAACAGTAGGGTCGTGCCGACCGTTACCCACCATCGCTGAAGCATCGTACGTCGCATAGTGTTCGAGAGGGCGAGCCGCCTGCTCACTTGGCGCTGAGGGTTCGCTCGAACGTTTCTCCCGCGAGGGCCGGCGTGCTTTCCGGTGGTTTCCGTCGACGAGTCGCCTGTTCGACGCCGTAGGCCACCTGCAATAGCTTCAGGTCGTCGAACGATTTCCCGATCAACTGGATACCCACCGGAAGGTTTTGACTGGTGTAACCTCCCGGAAGAATGACACCCGGCAACCCGGTCGTAGACGTCAGGTTGTTCAGGGAACTGGCCGGTCCCGGGCTCGACGGTTCGCCGTTCTTGGGTGGCGTGGACCGATAGAGCAGAACCATCGCATCGAGATCATGTCGGACGATGAGTGAGTCGATGAGTTCCCGGATCGATTTGCGGCTGCGATAGCGGGCCTCGAAGTCGAGGTTCTTGTCGGCCGGTGGATAGGTCAGGCCCTTGATGTAACGGTCGCTGAACTTCGCCGGACCCACCTTCGCGATCATTTCCTCCATGGTCTTGAAGGGTCGGTTGGGTCCCAGGCGCGTCAGGTAGACGTTGCCCGCGGAGATCACCTCAAACTCAGCCACGCCGCTGAACGCGCTGGACGACTGCCGACGCAGGTCGATGCCGGTCAGAATCGGATCCATCACTTGCGCCCCCGCCTTCACCATGTCGGCCAGAAAGGATTCGAAGACCGCCTTGGCCGGTGCGTCCTCGGGCGCCGTGCTCACCATCTCGCGCAGCACTCCGATGCGACGACCCTTGAGGGTTGGGGAACCCAGTTGCTCCGCCCATTCCATCAGCGGAAAACGGCCGATGCCTTGGTAGGTGTCGAGATCCTCAGGATCCCAGCCGGACATGCAGCCCAGCAGAACCGTCATGTCGTACACATTCCGGGCCATCGGACCCGCTCGATCCTGGGTCGGACCGCGGGGAACAATCCCCGTCCGGGTAATCAACCCCTGGGTGGCCACCATGCCGGCCAGGCTGCAGAAGGCGGAAGGGTTCTGGACTGAACCGCCGGTGTCGGTCCCCACCCCGACGGTGGCGAACCAGCACGCGATCGCCGCACCCACCCCGTTGCTCGAACCGCCCGGCTGATAGTCCTCGTTGTAGGGATTCTCGGTGGCTCCGATCGGATGCGTCTCGCCGAAGCCATCCGAGCCGAACCAGTTCACGGTTGCCACTTTGGCAATGATCACCGCGCCCGCCTCACGCAGGCGCGCCACCACACCTGCATCCCGTTCGGGCATGGGATTGCCGAACGGCTTGAATCCGGCCGTGGTCGGCAGACCTTCCATGTCGATCAGATCCTTGATCACCACCGGAATTCCATGCATCGGCGAGCGACGACCCTTGGTACGCCTCTCGGCATCCAGAAGACGGGCCTCTTCCAGAGCCTTCGGATTGGCCGTGATGACCGAGTTGATCTTGGGTCCCTGCTTGTCGTAGGCGTCGATGCGCGCCAGGTACATCTTGACGAGCTTCTCGGAGGACAAGGTCCCCCCATCCATCGCGGTCTGAAGATCCGCGATCGTGGCGTTGGAGAGGTCCACCGCGGCGGCATGCGCTTTGGAAGCGGCAAAGGCCAGGGCGACGAGGGCAAACAAACGTAGGAACATGGGGCGGGCTTTCATGGAGGTCAGCGGGTCGAGGTGAGCAGATCCAAGGTGAGGGTTTCTCCGGGCAGCGGCGGCGTAAGGGCCGGCGACTTGCGGTGCTGGGTCACGGCTTCATAGCCGCTTGCCACTTTGATCAAGGTCGGTTCCGAGAACGGTCTCCCGATCACCTGCATGCCGAACGGCATGCCATCCGAGGGGAAGAAGCCACCGGGCACAATGATCGTGGGCAAGCCGGTGAAGGAGTGCAGCGTGTTCCGGGTCTCGTTGCTGACGCCACTGCTCCCATTGACCCTCGCATCGGTCGTGTAGTCCTGGGGTAACGCGGTCCGATACGGCAGCACCAGGCAGTCCAGGCGATGCTTGTCCATCAATCCCACCAGGGCGGCTCTCAGCATTTCCTGGTGCTCCTTGATCGCCGCAAATCCAGCATGCCGGTCGAGCGACTTGATCTTGGCGGTCTCGATGATGACCGGCTTCACCATGCTCCCACCCTTGGCGATCATCTCCTCCACGCTCCGGATCGGAGCATCCGCCGGCAGTCCTGCAAGGTAGGCATCGATGGCGAGGGCCCGCGAATACTTCGCCTCGCCGCCGTCGTTCTGGGTCTCGACCAAGTTCAGTCCCGTTGTGACTGGGTCGACGATCACCGCACCTGCAGCCTTCATGTCCACCAGGGCCTTCTCGGCCAGGGCCAATCCATCCGCATGAAGCGGTCCGCTTCGAAACATCTCGCGCAGAACACCCACCCGCGCTCCGGCCAGGCCCTTGGGATCGACAAAGCTGGTGTACGGCCGATCCGGGAGCTTCCCGATCGTTGATTCCGTGATCAGATCGCCGGGATCGTACCCGGCGACGGCATCCAGGACGGCGGCGCAATCGTAAACACTTCGGCCCATCGGCCCGCCCTTCTCCTGCCCCGGAGAGCTCCACATCATGCCACGCCGGCTGATCAGCCCCTCGGTCATCGCAAAGCCGACCAGGTTGCCGTGGGCGCTGGGGTTCACGATGGAACCGCTGGTGTCGCTGCCCAGGCCCACCGTGCCGAACCAAGCTGCCATGGCCGCGCCCGTCCCGGAACTGGAGCCACCCCCGTACTTCTTGGGGTTGTACGGACTCACCACCGGCCCCATCCAGGTGCTGCCACCCGGCGCCGCCACCCCATACCAGTCGGATTGGTTCAACTTCGCCAAAATGATCGCACCGGCCTGCCTCAACCGTTCGATCACGAAAGAATCGCGCGACGGCTGAGACGTCGCCATCGGCTTGAAGCCGCCGCTCGTCGGCATGTCCTTCGTGTCAAACACGTCCTTCGCCAGGATCACGATACCGTGCAACGGCGATCTCGGACCCTTCTGCCGGCGTTCAGCATCCAGCGCGCGCGCTTCCTCGAGGGCCTTCGCGTTCAATGTGAGCACGGTGTTGAGTTTCGGACCCTTCTGGTCGTACGCCTCGATCCGAGCAAGGTAGAGCAGCACCAGCTTCTCAGCGGTCAACCCGCCCGATTCCATCGCCTTCTGGAGCTCCCCCACGGTCGCGGTCCCCAGATCGATCGAGACGACAGCCTGCACCGGTAGCGACAGGCCCACCGCCGCCACAATGGCCCATGCCCATGCCCGCGGATTTGAAATTCTCTGCGTTGTGTGAGTCGTTGATTTCATGTCGTGAAGTCCTTGGGTTTTTGCCAGCCACCGAACCGTGTCTCCATCTCCTGAGCCACCGCGATCGACACATCCTCCCGCCACGGGCGGGCCACCACCTGCAGTCCAATCGGGAGGCCTTCCGGCGACGTGCCCGCCCGCACCACCAACGCGGGCCAACCGGTCACATTGAAGAGGCTCCGATAACTCGTCGTCTCCGGTGGCCGTTGCCCGATCACCCGGGCGGGAGCGGCATCGGTCGGACAGATCAGGACGTCGTACTTGGAGAACCAGGTGAGCATCCGCGACCGGATCGCGTCCTGCTGTTCGAGCAGTTCCTCGAATTCCGGCACGGACAGCGAAGGCCCGTCGAAGACCCGCCCCGGCGAGGGTGGGTGTGTTCCCACACGCTGGTTCACCCGCCCGATGAATGCGCCGCCGTCGGCGCTGCGAACCCGGGGCAACAATCCATACGCCTCCATGTATCCCGAGGGGGCCGATTCCTCGACCACACACCCCATGGATTCCATGGCTTTCGCCGCGGCCGTCACCATCGCCACCGTTTCGGCGGTTGGACCGTGATAGCCGTTCACGTCGGTGAAGAACGCGACGCGCAACTTCTTAAGATCCACCTTCCACGGGTCACCCACGGGCATCGGTTGGATCGCCGCGTCTTGGAAGTCTGGCCCCGCCAGGATGGGAAGCAGCAACGCGATGTCCTCCACCCGGCGCGCCATCGGTCCAATCTGCTGGTAGGCATCGTAAACACCGCCGTAGTCCACCACGTGACCGGTCCGGGGAATGCGCCCCGAAGTCCCCTTCAAGCCGACGATTCCGTTGCAATGCGCCGGATTCCGGATGCTGCCGCCGAAGTCGCTCCCAATGTCGAAAGCCGCACCGCCCGCCGCCACGATCGATCCCGCCCCGCCACTGCTGCCACCGCAGGAACGCGAAGGGTCATAGGGATTGCGGGTCACTCCGAACAGGATGTTCACCGTTGTCCCCAGGTCCCGAAGCCCCGGACTGCCCAGGGTGAACTCGGGCGTGTTCGTCTTTCCGAGCAGGATCGCACCGGCGGCCCGCGCTCGCGCCACCGCCGTCGCGTCGGTGCCAGGAACTCGGGTCAACCACCCCAGAGTTCCTCCGGTCGTCCGCACCCCGGCGGTGTCCAGGGAGTCCTTGATGGTCATCGGCACCCCGTGAAGCGGCCCAAGGATGTCACCTTTCGCCAACCGCTCATCGGCGATTTTTGCCTCCATCAGGGCCCGATCGCCGCAGACGGTCACCACCGCGTTCAACACCGGATTCACCCGGTCGATTTGCTTCAGGAAGGCTTGAACGGCTTCAACCGCCGACACCTTTTTGGACCGGATTTCCTGCGCCAATCGGGAGGCCGACATGGACGTGATCTCGGTCGAGGTATCCCGCACGGTGGAACCGTCAACCGACGAGGCCCGTGCACCAGCCGCCGCTGTCGATGCCAACACCGCGGCCACCCGGGATATCGGCTTGAACAAGCCGCGCCGGTTCATCGTTCCGCGCCGCACCGTCGAAGGGGAAGGAGACATGCTCATAGGAGGGGTCATGGGACTGAGGTTCAGATCGCTGGGGGTTTCCATCCGCCAAGGACGCTCTCGAGGTGTTCCGCCACCGCGAAGGCGACATCCTCGCGAAACGGTCGGGCGACCACTTGCAGACCGATCGGAAGCCCCTCGCCGGTGCCGCAACGCACCACCACCGAAGGCCAGCCGGTGAGATTGTAGATCGTCGTGTACCCGGCACCCGCCGGCGCATCCTCGCCAATCAGGCGGGCAGGCGACGAATTGGTCGGACAGATCAGCACGTCGTAGTCCTGGAACCACGCGAGATACTGTTTCTTGAGCAAGTCGCGCTTCTCCACGATCTCGCTCAACTCCGGCATCGACAGGACCGGCCCATCGAATTTGCGGCCGGCGGCCGGAAAACTCGTGCCCACCTTGTCCGCCAATCGCTTGATCCACTGGCTGCTGTCCGCGAATCGAAGCTTCGGATACAGCGGCCAGATCTCGGTGTACCCCGTCGGCGCCGATTCCGCGACCGACTGGCAGGCGGACTCCAGAACCTTGGCCGCGGAGGCGACCGTCTTGACGGTTTCGGGCGTTGGTTTGTGGTATCCCTCCACATCGGAGAAGAACGCGACCCGCAGCTTCTTCAGCTCGACATCGGACGCCGATCGAAACGGCGCGGGCACGATGGCGGCATCCAAATAATCCGGCCCGGCAATGATGGGCGTGATGAGGATCAGGTCCTCCACCTTGCGGGCCATCGGTCCGATCTGCTGCTGGTTGTCGTAAATGCCGCCGTAATCGACCGCATGCCCGGTCCGCGGGACCCGGCCGGAGGTGGGTTTGATGCCCGCGATGCCATTGTGATGGCATGGGGACCGGATGCTTCCGCCGAAATCGCTCCCGATATCAAACCCGGAACCGTAAGCGGCGACGATCGAGCCCGCTCCGCCGCTGCTGCCGGCGCAGCTTCGCTTCGTGTCGTAGGGATTCCGGGTCAACCCGAACACCAGGTTCATCGTGGTTCCGATCGAGTAGGAACCGCTGCCGATGGTGAATTCCGGCGTATTGGTCTTGCCCAGCAGGATGGCGCCCGCGGCCCGAGCCCTACCCACCGAGGTGGCATCGTGCTGCGGCACGAAGTTGAACCGTCCCAGGGTTCCCCAGGTGGACCGCACACCCGCCGTATCCAGCGAATCCTTGATGGTCATCGGCACGCCGTGAAGGGGCCCCTTCAAAGTGCCTTTCGCCAAGGCTTCATCGGCAGACTTCGCCTCTTCCAATGCCCGATCGAAAGATCGCGTCACCACCGCATTCAAGTGCGGATTCACCCGTTCGATACGGTCGATGTACGCCTGCACGACTTCGGTCGCCGACACCTTCTTGGTGCGGATCAGCTCCGCCAGACGGGTCGCCGAGCATTGGGTGAGAACTTCGGTCTTGTCCTTCGAAGCCAGGAATCCACCGGACGGAGACGCTGCCGCCTTCGCCCGCACTGGGCTTTGGAGGGCCAGTACCGTCGGTGCAGCCCAGGCTTTGGCCCGGGCGAAAAACGCCCGACGGCTGTCAACCGCGGGTGACTGACGTCCGGAATGTTCCGCACGCGAAGGGGAAGGAACCTGTTCTTGTTGGGGTTCGGAATAGTGCATGAGCTTTGTCAGATCGAAGGTTTCTTCCAACCGCCCGTCCGTTCCTCGATGAAACGGGCCACCGCCAAGGTCACATCGTCTTTCCAGGGCTGTCCGACGATTTGCAGTCCGATCGGAAGTCCGTCGGGACTTGTGCCCGCCCGCACCACCGACCCCGGCCAACCCGTCACGTTGTAGATTCGCGTGTAATTCGCATCCCGGGGCGCCGGTTGATCGAGTCGGGCCGCCGGCACACCATTCACCGGGCAAAGGATCACATCGTAGTTCTTCACCCACTGAAGCATCCGGCTTCGCGCGTGATCGACTTCCTCCATGATCTCAATGAAGTCCGCCGTCGCGGCGTACTTGCCGCTGATGCGCTGCTTCAGTCCGGGATCCGCCACGGCCGTTCCATACCGCTTCAGCAGACGCTCCTGCCAGGCACCGCCTTCGGCCTCCCGCGCCTTGTTCGTGATCTCGTAGTCCGACTTGTAGTTCGGGTGGATGTCTTCCCGAACTTCGGCGCCCGCTTCCCGCAGCCAGCCCGCAGCGGCCTTCACCGTGGCCTGGGTTTCTGGCGTGGGCGTAAAAACTCCGTTGTCGACGTAGAACGCCACCCTCAACCCCGCCAGCTTCACCAGGCTCGGATCGCCCAGGGGAACGTCGTAACAGAACGCATCCTCCATGTCCTCGCCGCAGATGATGGGCATCAGAAGGGCCACGTCCTCCACCCGCCGGGCGAGCGGTCCGAGTTGCTGCCAGGAGTCAAACAACCCGCCGTAGCCCGGAACGTGTCCGGTGCGGGGTGTTCGTCCCGAGGTGGGTTTAATACCCGCCACCCCGTTGGCGTGGCAGGGCATGCGAACGCTGCCGCCCAGATCGCTCCCGATATCAAAGGCAGCTCCACCCGCCGCCACGATCGCACCGGCTCCGCCCGAACTGCCGGCCGGCGAATGCGCCAGGTTGTAGGGATTGTACGTCTGCCCAAAAAGCAGGTTGGAGGTGCCCCGCGATCCGCCCCCCATGGTGAATTCCGGCGTGTTCGACTTGCCGAGCAGGATCGCCCCGGCCGCCCGCACCCGGGCCACCACCGTCGCGTCCTTCGCCGGCACATGGAATGCCCGCCCCAAGGTCCCCGAGGTGCTGCGAACTCCCGCGGTCTCCAGCGAGTCCTTGATCGTGAATGGGACTCCGTGGAGGGGACCGAGTTTGGCACCCTTGGCCACCGCTTCATCGGCCGCCTTCGCTTCCGCGAGGGCCCGTTCAGCGCACAAGGTCACCACCGCGTTGATCTTCGGATTCACCTCGTCGATCCGGCGCAAGTACGCCTGCACCGCCTCCACCGCCGAGACCTTCTTCAGGCGAATCGCCGCCGCCAGTTTTGTCGCGGACAGATAGATGAGTTCATCCGCTGAGTCGCCGGCGGACTGCGCCGCCCACGCGCCGCCACCCCGGTTGATCGCCATCGCGCCCAGAGCCGAGGCCCCAGCCGCGACAAAATGCCGCCGATTCACCCGCCAATCCCTGCGCCGGGTACTCGAAGTCGTGCTTGATGTCTTCATTGGAAAGATTCCCTCCCGAATGCTGAGTCGTTGGAATGGCCCGTTGTGCGCCGAACCTCACACGGTCGGCGCCTGCCACCCGCCCGTCATCGCTTCAATCGCGCCCATCACCGCGAAGACGACATCTTCACGCCATGGACGCGCGATCACCTGGATTCCCATGGGCATGCCTTCCGGGGATGTCCCCGCGCGAACCACACCCGCCGGCCACCCATTGAGGTTGTAGATGGTGCGGTAGCTCGCGGTGGAGGGATTGGGAGCGTCATGAAACGGCGCCCCATACGCATGCACCGGGCAGATCACCACGTCGAAGTTCCGAAACCATCCCAGTTGCTGCTTCCGAATTCGGTCCTCTTCCTCCAGCAGGAGGGTGAATTCTCCGGCCTTCAGCGTCTTCCCGTTCACCCGGCTCTGAACCATGTGGAACATCTTGTCCGTACCCGCCCGTTGCGCGGTCCGGGCGATGTGGCTGCCACCTCCCGCCGACCTTGACTTCTGCATGATCTCCAAACCTTCCGCGATCGCCGGCGGCGCGCTTTCCTCGATCGAGCCCACTTCGCCCGCCATGCGACGAATCACCCCTTGCACCATCTCCACCGTCTCGGGCCGGGGTTGATGGTAGCCTTCGCTGTCCGTGTAGAACGCTACCTTCAGGTCCTTCAGCTTAACGGCACCCACCGGACCCAGCGGCACATCCACCACATGGCTGTCCACCATGTCCGTTCCCTGGATGACCCGAAGGACCAGGTCCAGGTCCTCAACCCGACGGGCGATGGGACCCAGCTGAGTGCGGGTGTTGAAGATCCCATGAAGGTCGACAATGTGACCGGTCCGTGGAACCCGGCAATTGGTGGGCTTGATCCCGGCGACACCGTTGAAGTGGCAGGGTGAGCGGATGCTACCGCCCGTATCGGAACCAATGTCGAAAGGGGTTCCCGCCGCGGCGACAAGCGCGCCGGATCCACCGCTGCTCCCGCCCGGAATCCTGGCGGTGTCATACGGGTTGTTGGTCCGGCCGTAGACCAGGTTGTCCGTGAAGGACCCCATGGTGAACTCGGGGGTGTTCGTCTTCCCGAGCAGAATGGCGCCGGCCGCCCGCAATCGGGCGGTCACGGTCGCGTCCTCCGCCGGCACGAATCCCTTGCGTCCCAAAGTGCACCCGGTGCTCACCACACCGGCGGTGTCGATGGAGTCCTTCAAGGTCATCGGCACCCCGTGCAAGATCCCGAGCTTACCGCCTTTGGCCCGCAGCTCATCGGCGGCCTTGGCCTCCGAACGCGCCCGGTCGAAGCACGGCATCACCAGCGCATTCAAACTCGGATTGACCGACTCGATCCGCCGGATGTAGGCATCGACCACTTCGGTGGAGGACACTTTCCCGGCGCGGATCCACTCGGCGATCTTCACGGCCGATTGACTCACAAGGTCCGCGGGGGGGGCCGCCGCCGAAACTCGTTTTAAACCGGCCCAAGAGGCCGCCGCCACAACCGCCATCCCTCCTCCCACCCGCGACAGGAAGTCACGCCGGCAACTCACTCCCGCGTCCAATTCGCTCGTTAAATCATGTTCGGTGATTGTCATGTCAGAAGGTCCTTCCAAGGGTGAACTCGAAGTTGATGGGTTGGCGGACACCCACCATCATTCCGTTGTTGGCGCCACGCACATAGTACTGCTCGTCCGTCAGGTTGTTGACGTCGAACTTCGCGCTCCACGGTCCCTTCGCATAAAAGAGCGACGTGTTAAGAACCGTGGCGGACGGAAGATTCCAGATCACGGTACGATCCGCAGCGAAGCCACCTTGGTGCGAGACACCGAACGCTCCACCAATTCCGGACGAGTGAGTGTAGGTGACAAACAGGTTTAGAATCTTGTCCGGAATACCCGGGACTTCGTTGTAGACATCGCCACCCAGAATGCGGAGCTGCGGAACACCACCCCAGCCGAACGCTTCGGCCGGAGCAATGATCTCACCCGTCGCTGGGTCCCGGACATCGGAGAAGCCCGCATACCGGCCGTTGATGCGGACGGTTTGGTCCGATCCATCCAGGAAGACCGCCTTGCTGAACACCCCGGAGGCCACAATGCTGACGCTCGGGATCGGGACATAGCGAACCTCGATTTCAATGCCCCGGCTTTCGGTCTTGTCGACCGAGGCCTCCGCGTCGCCTTGGGCGAACGAGATCCGGTTCTGTTCAAACACCGCGAAGGTCGCGAAGAGCTTGTTCTCCAGGAGCTGGGTCTTGATGCCCGCTTCCAAAATCTGCGATTGACCGTACGCCCCCCCGCGCCAGGTCGCCGGCGCGATCGAGGCGTCCGAGGTGTCCACGATCAGGGCCGCCTGCTGGGCCACCGTGAAGTAGGGACGGATGTTCATCGGCAAGGCATAACTCACACTCGCATTCCACGAGTAGGCCGAGTCGCTACCCCGGGTGGTGACTTGGGTGGTGCTCACCCGGCTGTCCAGGCTGTCCGTCGTCCCGATGGCTGGGGCATTCTTGCCCGCGAAAACGCCGGGCGGCGCCGTGTGGTCCCCGTCCACGTAGTCGAACCGGCCGCCCAGGATCAGGTTCACCTTGTCGAAAAAGGTCTGGTCGGTCAGCAGGCCGAAGCCCGCCTCAATGTACTGGGAATCGTTGATCTGGGTAATTGCGCTGCCATCCAGCCCCCGCTTTTCGATGAAGCTGTAGAAGGTGTCGTTCGGGGTGAAGTTGCCGTTGGATCCGCCCATCAGGTCGCGGCGCTGATCGAAGTCCGAGTTGGTCGTGTTTTCACGGAACGTGTCCGTGTACCGGATGTTGGGCGATGCCAGCACCTGCCCCTGCCACCATTCGGGCAGGTAGTCCGCTTTGTGGGCGGCCGTGAACTTTTCCTCGAACGAGCGGGGCTTCTGAATCTGGGAGAAGGGATTCCGACCGTCTTTGATCTGGTTGTAGAAGTGATAGTAGAGCTGGTTCCTGAGAGTGAGTTCCTCGTTGGTGTCGTTGATGACATCGAAGAAGAAGTCGTACACATCGGCTTTGTAGTAATCCTCGCCCAGAGTCTTCGAGTAGTCGGCATCCACGAGGCGGAACGAGGAGTAATCCAGTTGCCACGGCTCCGGAAGACCGTTGAGTGCCGCAGCACCGGTTCCAATCGCATTGCCGTTCACGATGTTGATCACCGGGCCGTTCGGGCGTCCGTTTGCATCCACGCTCTGCTTTCTCAGATTGTTGACCTGGTCATGGCTCGAAATGGTCCCGAAGTTCACGAAGATCGGATTGTAGGTCGCCGTCGCCGGACGGGACCCAAATAGCTCCCGTTCCGAGATCTTGCCGTTGCCGTCGGCGTCGAGCTTGCTGGAGAAACCCCCGCTCCAGTACTTGTCCTGGCTGAAGAGTTCCTGCGTGACCCGGTTGATGCCGCCGTTGAGGCCGCCCTTGGAGAACTGCGCGACGCCGCCCACCTCCGCGCGCCAGCTGTCCGTGAGTTCCGCCGAGATGGCGATCTGATTGACGAAATGCTTGTCGAACGCGGTCTCGTAGTAGGAACCCGAGTCCTCGAGGTACCCGTAATAATAGAAGCCGGCCTTCCGATCCCCGGGTAATCCCTTGATCGGACCGCCAAAGTCGAACGTCGCCACCCGGCGATCCCACGAGCCCACGCTCAGCGAAACCTTGCCTTCCGCCTTATCCATGTACTTGCCCGAGGTGCTACGCGCGGTCTTCGGGTTGAAGTTCAGGTAGCCGCCGATTCGGCCGCCGCCGAAGATCGCGGACGCCGGACCACGCACGACCTCGATGCTGTCGAAGGCGGTGAAGATCGTGCGGTAGTTGCCCTGCGGATCCGGCTTCTTCATGCCCCGGAAATAATAATCGCCCGCCTGGTTGCGGACGTTGATGCCACCCTGCAGGCCGAAGCGAAAGTTGGTGTAGGTGCTCGGGGCGACGCGGTAGAGGTCCTCGACGTTCTCCACCCCCGCAGCATTCAGCAGTTCCGCGCTGAGAACGGTGACGGAACGGGGCGTTTCCAGCAGGGACTTTCCGAATCCAAGGACGCTCTCGACCGGCGCCGTGGGAAGAATGAACGTCGGATCGCTCCCGGCGGTCGACTCGAGCGCCTCAACCTCACCCGACGGATCCTCGTTCATGGTGCCAGACGCCGGAAGGGTTGTCTGGGCCGGGGGAGCGTTCGTGGCGGAAGGGGTCTGAGACAGCGCCCGGGTTGAGGTTGCGTCCGCGAGTGCGCCAAGGGCGACTAGGGTTCCAAGTGACTTGGGTAGGCTCATGATTGTGAGTCAGTCTGACAGTGTGGCGGGGGTGTGCCACGGAGTGTGTTCGATCGGCAGGGCGTGGGGGATGGCCCGCCGCCTTCGGGAACGACAGCCTTAAGCACCGCTCATGCCAGCACCTCGCGACAGGCCTGCACACTGTCAGTGGCTCCGCTCCCCATGAATCGGTCTGATGCCACCAGCCGCCCACGATTCATCCGATCCACCCCGCCACCCCTCCGGACCCTTTCAGGCCTCCCCTCGCCCATCGAATGAATCGATACACGCCGATGGCATGACCGCTGCTCATGCATAAACGCCCACCGGGTCATCCTTCTTTGTCTCTTAATCGCCATTTCTTGGCGTGCCTTTGTCCACTCTGACCAGATTGCTTCACTGTCCGATGGCTTGTATCGCCGACTTCGGTGCGGATTGATCCGCTTTCTTCCTCCGGGATGCCCTTTCGCCTACTTGAACCCGGACACATCCCTGCCGGCACCCCCGTTCATAGCGCGGGTTTGTGGAGTGGCACGGCGCCTGCTTAACGTAACCGGTGGGGAATCGGGAGATCCCTCAACCCGATCGGAACTCTCGATCGGTCTCTTACGCACCCCTGGGCGGTCTCACGGCCTCTCCCGAATCCCCACCCTGCAACGCCGCTTGCCGAACATTGTTTGTCCATCGACGAACCCATGAAGTCATTCACCCAACTACGTCCCGCAGTCATCGCCACCGGAATCCTGGTTGCCGCCATCACCCCATGCCTGACACAGGCGACGCCCCTGGAGGATCTCCGCAACCTCTGGAAAGAGTGGTCCAAGGTCAAAGGCACCATCTCCGAAGAGAAGAACTTGTGGGCCCGGGAACAGCAGTCGATCGCGGACGCCATTGCGGTGTCCCGACAGGAGGTTGAGTTGCTCACCTCGCGTCTGACCGAGTTGAATAGCGGCACCACCGGCACCGAAAAGCAGCGGTCCGAGCTGCTCGACAAAATCGCGGCGTCCAAAACCAGCCTGGCCGTGTTCGCCGCGGCCATTGAGAAGTACGAGAGCAAGATGCGCGAACTGGTCCCGGTGATTCCGCCGCAGCTGCGCACCGAGCTGTCGTCGCTCTTGCAGCGAATGCCCACCGAGGGGAAACCCACGGCGATGCCGGTGTCCCAGAGGATGCAGACCGTCATCGCGTTCCTTGCCCAGCTCGACAAGTTCAACGCTGGTCCGACCCTCATCAGCGAAATCAAGGAGGTCGAACCCGGCAAGTCTTTGGAGGTCAAGACCCTCTACTTTGGCCTTGGTGCCGCCTACTACACCGACGCCGGTGCTACCTACGCCGGCCACGGATACCCCACTCTGGAGGGCTGGAAGTGGACCTCCGTCGATGCCCCCACCGCCAAACGCATCGCCGAAGCCGTCTCCATCTATCAGAACGAAAAGCAGCCGGCGTTCGTGTCATTGCCCGCCCAGATCCATTGATCTTCGCCTCGTCGACAACCCTTCTTCTCTCATGATCATGCTTTCCAAACCTTCGAACCTTGTCCTTGCGCTCACACTCCTGCTGGCATGGAGCCCTGCGTGCCGCATCGTGGCCCAGGACGTTTCCAGCAACACCACCGCCGCCCAGACCCAATTGGTCCAGGCCCAGCAGGAGCTGTCCAAACTGCGGGACGAAATCACCGCCGCCAAAATCCCCCTCTCGGTCGCACTCCGGGAAGCCGAGACCGAACTCTTTGCCAGACGTCGTGAATCCGAGCGCCTCCAACGCCTCGCCGACAACCGCAACGTCGATCTGCGCAATCTGGAGAACGAGCAGAAGCTCCGGAACGAAGAGGTCGACTATCTCTCCACGCTGCTGACGGACTACCTCAGCCGCCTGAACTCGACGGTCGACGCTTCCGAAATCCAGATCGTCGGGGAGTCCCTGACCAAGATGCTCAACGTCGGCGAGACTCCGGATATCGCTCGGGAGGATGTCTTCAAGGCCAAGTTGGGAGCCATCGAGCTCGGATTTGATCGCATCAAGAACCTCATGGGCGGCGCCAAGTTCGACGGCAAGGCCATCGCGCCGGGAGGCAGTCTTCAGGACGGTACATTCCTCCTCCTGGGACCTCTGTCCTACTTTGCGAGCAAGGATGGCAAAGTCGCTGGCTTGGTCGAACGCGGAGCCGCCATGCATCCCAAGGTGACGGTCTTCTCGGACAAGGAGATTCCTGCCATCAACGCCCTCGCCGCCAAGGGTGAAGGACTGCTGTCGATCGACACCACCATGGGCAAGGCCAAGGCGATCGCCACCAGCAAGGAATCCATCGCCGAGCATATCAAGAAGGGCGGGATCTGGATGATCCCCATCATCGGCTTCGGCATCGCCGCCCTTTGCATGGCCCTGTTCAAGTTCGGTGAGATCAGCACGGTCAAGGCCCTGCCCGCCGACGTACTGGAAAAGGTGCTCGCGCTCGTGGGTCAAGGGAACATCCCGGAGGCGGCCAAAATGATCCGCACCCATCCCGGACCGGCGGCGAAGATGTTGTCCGAGGCGGTCAAGAACCTCCACCTGCCCAAGGAGGTCATCGAAGAAATGATGTTCGAGACCATGCTGGAAACCCAACCGAAGCTCGAACGCGGCCTTTCCTTCATCTCCGTGACGGCCTCCGTGGCGCCTCTCCTCGGTCTGCTTGGAACGGTCACTGGGATGATGACGACCTTCAATCTCATCACCCTGTTCGGAACGGGAGATGCCAAATCCCTTTCCTCCGGCATCTCCGAAGCCCTCATCACCACCGAGTACGGCCTCATCGTGGCGATCCCGGCCCTCCTGCTCTATGGCTACCTCTCCCGTCGCGTGAATGGCATGATGGGCGATCTCGAACAGATCTCGATCGCGTTCAGCAATGGTGTTGCGGCCATTCGCACCCCGGCGACCGCGCCCACCTTGAATCCGGAGCCTTCCAATTCGGCCCCGTCGCTGGGCTCGGGCCTGCCGTCTCCCGCATGAGCATCGTTCGAGAGTTCCCGCGTCCACACCCCATCGGTCCCAAGCTCCCCCTATGCAAGCTGACTTCACCAAAGAGGTCCTGAAACTCTGGGCAGACGGCGGTTGGTGCATGGTGCCACTCGCGTTTCAAGCCCTCGCCATCTACTACATCTCCTTCGCCCTGTTCTTCGAAATCCGGGGGCATCCCGCCCTTCGAACCAGTGAAGACGAATGGGGCCACTGGATCGACCGCCCGGATGATGCCCGCGGCGAGATCGCCCAGATCTTCCGATTCACCCAGCAGGGAGTCACCTCGCTGGACACCATCCGTGCGCGCTTTGTCGAGGTCACCAAGGCCTACATTCCCGCCCTCGACCGTCGGATACGGTTCGTCTTCATGATCATCGGCACCGCTCCCCTCACCGGGCTGTTGGGAACTGTCACCGGCATGCTCGCGACGTTCGACGGCATCGCCGGCGGTGCTGGCGGCGCCGACACGGTCGATGTCGTTGCCGGCGGCATCTCCGAGGCCCTGATCACCACCGAGACGGGCCTCGTCATCGCCATTCCGGCGTACGTCGTTCTCGCCCGGATTCGCCGCCTCCGAGATCAACTGGAACTGTTCCTCCGTCGAGCCGAGACCATGACCCTGAAGCGATTCGCCCGTTCGCTGCCGGGTGATCCCGAATCGTCAGCGATGCCTCCGCGGGAGACGCCGCCGTCCTCCGGCCCGGTCGGTCCCGACGACCTGCCTCTTCCGATCCCATCGGCCCAACCCGCCACCTAACCCACCTCCAGCAACCTCCCGAAACCGATTTCAATCTTATGGCCAGACGCTCCCTCTCCCGTGCCATCCAGGTCAGCGACGAGATCAACATCTCGCCCCTGATCGACATGGTCTTCATCCTCCTGATCTTCTTCATCGTCACCACCGTCTTCGTCGAAGAAACCGGTGTGAACGTCAACAAACCCCAGGCCAGTGCGGCAATCCCGCTCGAGGCCAACAGCATCCTTCTCGCCATCACTGATCAAGGAAAGGTCGTGTACGGCGGTCGCGAGGTCGGTATCGCGGGGGTCCGGTCCATCGTCAAACGCCTCGTTCAGGGCAATGCCGACATGCCCACCATCATCCAGGCTGACAAGACCGTCCCCACCGAACTGCTCGTGAAGGTCATCGACGAAGCCAAACTCGGTGGCGCCAAAGCCGTGAGTATCTCAACCGAAGGCAACCGCTAGCCCCTTCCACGCACCATGGCATCCCCCTCTTCCTCGCGCCCTGCGCCATTCCGGGTTCCCACCCGGAGCCGAAAGCGAGTTGCGCCCACGCTCGCCATGCTCATTTGCGGCGCCGCCACGTTCCTGCTGCTCCCTTTCACCACCCTGATCACCGGCGCCGCCAGCAACAAACGGGATCTGACGTCCATTGATGTCAGCCTCCCCCCACCACCCCCTCCACCGCCGGAAATCGAGAAACCCCCGGAGGAACCCCCGCCGCAGGAGGAACCGCCACCGCCCGATTCACCGAACAACCAACTCTCCCTCGCCCAGATGGATGTCGCCTTGAATGTCGGTTTTGGCGACGCCATGGCCGGCGGCTTCTCGGTGGAAGGATTCGCCACCCAATCCGAGGCGACCACCGTTGCGGACCTCGGCATCTTCGATATCAAGGACCTCGATAAACCTCCGTCGCGCACGCGCACGGTCACTCCGGTGTACCCACCGGAACTCAAGCGCGCCCGTGTCCAGGGCAACGTTGTCCTGCTGATCATCATCGACCAGAACGGCCGGGTGTCGGTCGACAAGGTCGTCGAATCCACGGCGCGCGAGTTCGTTCCTTCCGCCGTTTCGGCAGCCGAACAATGTGTCTTCGAACCACCCACGAAGGGTGGACAAGCCGTACGTGCCCGTTACCGCATGCAAGTTCCCTTCCGTCTCTGACCCCAACCCGTTTCCAGCCCAATCCCTCTCCGATCATGAAACCCAAACTTTGCGCCCTCAGTCTCGCCCTCGCCCTGCTCCCCGCCGCCGGAGCCGACCCCGAGCTCTTTGAAAACTCGTGGAGCAATCCCCAGTTCGTGGCTCGGTTCGTCGGAACTTACGGATTCGACACAGCCCTCAACCCGGGCATCACCCAGGAGGAGAAGCTCGTCTTCGACAAACTGGTTCCGCTCATTCAATCCCAGCCGTCCCAGGCGATCGCCGCCTTGAAGGCCGCCATCGCGCCCACCAGCAGTGCCGCCCTCGATTTCACCCTGGGCAATCTCTACTTCCAGACCAAGTCGTTCGCCGAGGCCACGGCCACATATGAGGCCGCCCTCAAGAAATTTCCCAACTTCCTTCGCGTCCACAAGAACTTGGGCCGCCTCCACGTCCAGCAGGGCACTCCCAAGGCCGCCCTGCCCCACCTTCTGCGCGTCATCGAACTCGGCGGAGCCGAGGGCGACATCTACGGGTTGGTCGGCTACTGCTACCTCCAGAGCGGCGCCATCACCAGCGCCTTGGATGCCTACCGATCAGCCCTCCTCTTCGCCCCGAAGAGCCGGGATTGGCGCCTCGGCAAGATCCAGTGCCTGGTGAATCTCGGCATGCACAAGGAAGCCGCCGCCATGCTGGACGAGCTCATTACCGAGAAACCCGACGACGCCAGCCTCTGGCTGCTCCAGGCCAACGCCTACGTGGCCTCCGGCAACTCGGCCGATGCCTCGGTGAACCTGGAACTCGTCCGCCAAATGGGCAAAGCCACCCCCATCAGTCTTGCACTCCTGGGTGACATCTACATCAACGCTAACCAACCCGACCTCGCCCTCTCCGCCTATCAGGACCTGCTCAAGGGCGAGCAGATCGACCAGGAACGCGCCCTGCGCGCCGCCCGCATTCTCGCGTCCCGTGGCGCGTGGGCCGAAGCCGATCTCTACCTCAAGGAATTGAATCAACGCCTCAGTGCTAAACTCCCCGCCTCCGGCCAAAGCGAAGTCGCGTCCCTGCTGGCCAAGGTGGCACTCGCCCGAGGTGAGGACGACAAGGCGGCCGCCATGCTCACCAAAGTCCTCGAAACCGACCCCCTCAATGGACGGGCTCTCCTGCTGCTCGCCGATTACCACTGGAAGAAGGGTGATCGGGAGCGAGCTGACCTCCATTACACCCGCGCAGCGACGGTTGAGGACGTCCGGGTCGAGGCTCTGCTTCAACACGCTCGAATGAACGTCGCCCTCAAGGACTTTGCGGCCGCCACCAAGCTTCTCGCCCGCGCCCAATCCATCAAGCCGCAGGCGCATGTCGGTGATTTTCTGGCCAAAGTTGAAGCCGCAGCCCGTGCCACCCGACTTTAGGACTCCCCGCCCGTCACTCAAATCATGCCTGCTGAACCCTTGATTGCCCCGGCCGAAATGCTCGTCGAGGACGCCCCTGAACCTGCCACGGCGGACAAGGCGGCGTCCTCGGACCCGGCTGCCGAGGAACAATCGGTCCCATCGCCCCGTTCCCAGCAGCCGCTGTTCGACACCCGCCAACTCCTGACGTTCTCCACCCTGGCTCAGACGGGAAGCTTCACCCAGACCGCGCGGGAGTTGCACGTTTCTCAATCGGCGGTCAGCCACGCCATCGGGGACCTCGAACGTAAGGTCGGTTGCCGTCTCTTCGAGCGAACCAGCCGTCGCGTCCTCCTGACCCTCGCTGGCGAACAACTGCTCCATCACGCCGGCAAGATCAGCGCCGAAATGGCGGTCGCCTATGAAAGCCTCCAGTCCCTCCGCAATTGGGGTCAGGTCCAGCTCAGAATCTCCGCCCCGGCCTCGGTCTGCGACGGCCTCCTACCCCACTGCCTCCACCAAGTCCGCCGCAGTTACCCCCACGCCCGCATCAGCATCAGCGTCGCCGACCGCCGCGAGTCCCTCGCCGAACTTGGCGCCGGACGGGTCGACGTCGCTGTGTGCCCCGGGTCGGAACCCGACGAGCGCTTTGACCGCTTTCCCTTGTTCAACGACGAGCTGGTGTTCGTCATGGCCCCGTCCCATCCCTGGGCTTCCTCTCCCCCGACCGATCCGGCCGTGATCGGAGCCGAACCCCTGCTGACCTACCGCCGCCACACCTACACCTCGCAACTCATTCAGAGCCATTTCACCTCTGTCGGCATCCATCCCACCATCGCCCTGGACTGCGACAGCGTCGTGACCATCCGCGAAATGGCGCGACTCGGCATGGGGGTCGCCGTGCTCGCCCGATGGGCCATCGCCTCCGAAGTGGCCGCCGGACACCTCGCCTGGGCCCCCCTCGGTCTCCGTCCGCTCGTACGCAAATGGGCCGCCTTCTCGCTCCGCACCCGTCGGCTTTCCCTGGCGCAAACCCTCTTCATCGAGCAACTCCGGCGCACCGCCCTCGACCGGCTCTCATCGCCCTGAACCGCGCCGTCAGGCAAACCACTTTCACATCCCCATGATCTGATACCCGCAGTCGACATAGATCACCTGGCCCGTGATGGCGGCAGCCCCGTCGCTGGCCAGGAAGGCTCCCGTCGCCCCCAATTCGTCTGGAACGACATTCCGCCGAAGCGGCGCGTGCGCCTCGTAGTGCTTCATCATGTCGGTGAATCCCGCGATCCCGCGGGCTGCGAGAGTGTTCATCGGCCCGGCGCTGATGCAGTTCACGCGGATGCGTTTCGGGCCGAGATCGTACGCCAGGTACCGGGTGCTGGCCTCCAGGGACGCCTTGGCGACTCCCATCACGTTGTAGTGCGGCACGACCTTCTCGGCACCGTAGTAGCTCATCGCCACGATACTTCCGCCCTCCGTCATCAACGGTTCGGCAGCCCGCGCCAGCGCCACCAGCGAATAAGCGCTAATGTCGTGGGCCACGCGAAAGGCCTCACGACTGGTGGCCAGGAACGTCCCTTCCAGCGCCTCCCGCGGAGCAAAAGCCACGCTGTGCAGGAGCAGATTCAGCTTCCCGTACCTCGCCCGGATCGCCTCGAAGACCGAAGCAATCTGCGCATCGTTGGTGACGTCACAGGGAAGAATGAGTGTTTCCGGCCCGAAGGTTCCGGCCAACTCCTCCACGTTCTCTTTTAGCCGGTCGCCCTGGTAGGTGAATGCCAGAGTCGCCCCCGCCTGTTTCCAGGCCTGGGCGATCGCCCACGCGATGGACCGCTTGTTGGCGACGCCGAAAACAACCCCGATCTTGCCCGCAAGTATAGACATGATGATCAACCAATCGTCCGGGCACCCTGACCCAGCCACCGCTTCCCCTGCAAGCGCGTCGCCTACCCCCCGCGTCGCTTACCCCCAAAAGGGACGAATCCCGGAGACGGCTCGTCGCCATCTCCGGGATTCTTTAGTGGACTCGACCCGGTGAACCGGGATGGCGGGTCTACTTCTTCTTGGTTACGGTCTTCTGGGCAGCGATCGCCTGCTTCTTCTTCTCGTTCACGCTGGCGGACTTCGCCTGCTTTTGCTTGCTCTGTTTGCCGACGGACTTCGGGGATTTGTCGCCCATAGTAGGATTGGAGTGGAGTTAATACTTCCGACAAGGGGACGATGCTCATATTCAGGGATAACTGGCAACGTTGGTGGATGGGATTATGGTCCCCCCCCTGATCCGGACCCCTATCAGCTCCCCTGGGGAAGGCTCATGGACGTCCGAAAACGCGGAGCCGGTGAATCCTACCACCCGAGGATCGCCATGAGTTCATCCCACCCAGGTATCCGTCGAAAGGGCGTTCGCAGCGAAACCATCGCCAAGCAACCCGGACTCATCTCGAACGTCCGGATCGACACCGACGCCAACCAGATTGACCCGCAACGCATCGTCGAACTGTTCCTCATATTCGCCGCCGACCCACGAGGCACGATGGAAAATCGAGGCTCTCGCGTCGCCACCCGCAGCCGAAAAGACCACGCCGCGCTCCCCGATATAACCCGTGATCCCAACTTTCATGAGCGTGAGTGAGTTGGAGCCACGTTTGCCACACCGACGGCGGGTGTGCTGCCATCGTCGCCGTGGAACCGCCACTATCAACGCACAAGATCGGATTCGTTGGATTGGGCAACATGGGGCGACCCATGGCTCGCCATCTTCACCAGGCGGGCGCCGATGTCTGGGTTTGGAACCGCAGCCCAGGCCCTGCCGAAATCGCTGTCGCTCAAGGCATGCACCGCGCCGCGTCCCTGCCCGAACTCGCCCGGGAAATCGGCGACGGGCTGATCGCCCTCAACCTCACGGAAACCCAAGTCGTCGAGCAGGTGGTCTTCGGCCCACAGGGTCTGGCCGACGGCTTGAGCCCCAACGTGCTCATCCTCGACTTCGGAACGACCAGCGTGGAAGCAACCCGTCGCTTCGCCCAACGCATCGCCTGGATCGATGCCCCGGTCTCCGGTGGGCAGGTTGGCGCCGAAGCCGCCACTCTCAGCATCATGGCCGGTGGTTCCGCGGCGAATTTCCAACGCGCCCTGCCGATTCTCCAGACGGTCGGGAAACGGGTCACCCACCTCGGACCCTCAGGTTCGGGACAGGTCACCAAACTGGCCAACCAACTCATCGTCGCCCAAACTATCGACGCCGTCGCCCAGGCTCTGCGACTCGCCGAACTCTCAGGCGTCGATCCCACTCTCGTCCGCAAGGCGTTGCTGGGGGGATTCGCCGAAAGTCGCATCCTGGATCTGCACGGTGATCGGATGGTTCGACGCGATTTTACCCCAGGTGGCCGGGCCCGGCTTCAACTCAAGGATGTCCGCCTCATTTGCGAGCTCGCCGAATCCCTCGGCTTCGATTCACCCACGCTTCGCAATTGCCGGGAACGCTGGGAAACCATGGTCCACGACAAGCAACTGGGCGACCTCGACCATTCCGGCCTGTTCCGACTCTACGACTAGGCATGCATGACCTGGCCGCCGTCGACGTTGATCGTCTGACCGGTAATGTTGTTGGCGCGGTCCGAGGCGAGAAACACCGCCATCGCCGCGATTTCCTCCGGCTGCTGCCATCGGCCCAACGGGGAAACCTTCCGGATCTTGGCCTCCGCCCAGGCCGAGTAATCCTGTCGTTCCGCCTCGGGAAGCCCCTTCTGGCTCGCCGCCCAGACCGACTGGTTCAAGTCCGTGCGTACCATTCCCGGTGAAAGTGCATTGGCCCGGACGCCATGCGGGGCAAGGTCTTTGGCGGCGCACTGCATGAAGTTGATCAACCCGGCTTTGGCCGCGCTGTACGGGGGATCGGTCTGGGATCCTATCTGCCCCGCCACCGACACGACGAAGAGCAACGACCCCCGTCCGCGTGAGGCCAGACGCGGCGCGAAGGCATGCGCCACATTCACGGCACCAATCAAATTGACTTCGAGAACCCGCAGCCAGTCGCCCGGATCCAAGTTCCAGAAGGGAAACCCGAACTTCCCCGAACCAGCGCCTACCGAGTAGACCACGTGATTGACCGGGCCCGAATCCTCGGCGAACGCCTTGACGTCCGTCAGCGACGTCACGTCGCCGGTGGTCATCGAAACCCCGGAGTGCAGGGGGCGCGGACTGGGATCACGATCAAAGCAGCGCACCCGGCAGCCTTCGGCCGAGAATCCTTCGGCGATCGCGCGTCCTATGCCTTTCGCCGCACCGAACACGGCGACGGCCTGACCTTCCAGCTGCAATTGCATCAACCACAATCCCAGCGCTTCCAGCGTACAAAGGGAAGGCTGCTCGCCGTCACGGCTGCACCAGCTGGATCCGGTTCCCGCAGGTGCGCTCGAAATAGCCGTTCGATCCGAAACGGAACAAACGGGCGTCAGATCTTGGCCAGGGCCTGGGAAGCAGCCTTCTGAAAGGCACGCCGGACGTCGCTGGCGTCGCTGTTCGGAAAATTCGCGCGCTGCACCATCAGAATGTAGGCAACACCCTTCACCGGATCGATCCAGGCCTGCGTGCCCCAAGCGCCGCCGTGCCCGTAAGTTCCCGCCGCGAGCACTTCAGCCACACCGTCATGCGACGTCTTGAGCACGCAGGTTCCAATGCCCCAGCCGTAATTCGTCCCGCGGTTGCCAAAGGTGTCGTTCTGGAAGCAACCCGTGGGCAACGAACCCGTCTGCGACGTGTTCAGGAACTTCAAGGTGTCCGCGCCGAGGTAGCGGCGCCCCTCCAGCGTTCCGCCATTCAGAAGCATCTGACAGAACCGCGCGTAGTCCGGAGCCGTCGATTAAAGCCCACCGTTGCCCTGCGGCGGACGGTCGCGCGGGCCAAACTCCGGCCGCGGCGGCACGGCATCCAGCGCCCCGGCGTCCTTGTTCTTCGAGTAGGCCGTCACCCTGCGGGTCTGCTGCTCCTCGGTTGGATAAAAAGTTGTGTCCTTCATGCCCAAGGGGTCGAAGAGCCGCTGTTGCAGGAAGGCGTCAAAACTCATCCCACTGACCACTTCAACAATCCGTCCGGCAGCGTTGATGCCACTCTGGCAGTACCGCCACTTCTCGCCGGGTTCAAATTGCATGGGAGTCGACAGCCACAGGGGCACGAGGTCGGCGAGCGTCTTCGTCTTCGTGCTAAAGAGTTAGGGCGTCCGTCGTTGCACCGCGGAATTGGTTGAGACGGGCGGGCTGGCGGCCGTTGCAGGCGGCGCGTTGGTGGTTGAACGCGGCGGCGGCGCCGGGAGGCCCAGGGCGGTTCGCAACTGGGCGGCCAGGGTTTCGTCGAGGTAGCCGGCGTCCGGGTTCAGCATTTGATCCAGAGCGCGCTGACGGATGACCGCCATCGGGTCGAGGTCCACCCGGTCCACCCGGATCTTTTCGTTCCCCCTCATGGTCCTGAAATCAGTGCCCTTGGTGTAAGTGTCCCAGATCTTCATCGCCAGACGCTGATAGCCCTCGGCCTGATCGTCCTCGCCGATCGCCTGGTAGAAGTAGGACCGCTGGACCAGGCCTTCGACCATCAACGTGGTCTTGTTCCGCGAGGTTTCGCCCGCGTACTCCGTCACCCTTGCCAGGGCGTACTCGTCCAAGGTCATTTCGGACGGAACGGCGTTGGTGTAGGTCGCCTTCAGCTTGGTGAACCACTTCTGGGCATCGGTGATCCGGTTATGGGTGTAGAGGGCCCACGAAACATCCCTGAGGAAGTTCTTGTGACCGGTCTGAATGTTCTGACGCATTTCCGCGTCATCGCGAATCTGGTCTTCGTAGGCCTGGTCGGCTTTCTCGGCGAGCGCCACGTTCGGGCTGAGTTCGAACCGTTTCATCTCCTTGTCGCTGCTTGCGATCGACAGCAGGCGGCCGCGGATGCAGGCGAGATGCAGGGACTGGTAGATCACGCGGCGGAGCTGGATGAGCTGCTCCTTGGTCTTGGCATTTTCGAGGCCCAGCATGGCCCAGTAGATCGCGTGGGTCTCCGGCAGGCGCCATTCCAACGGTCCATAGCGTTCATCGACCTTCTTCATGAAGGTCGGGTCAAGCTTGTAGTCTTGCCGAAGCACCTGGGACCTGGCCTTCTGCTCGTCGGACTTGGGCTGGATCAGCGCGTCCCAGTCGGGTCGGCCATCTCCGAGCAGGAATGACATTTCGTAGGCCCACTGGCGTTTGTAGATCCAATGAGCATCGTCGAGGTCCTGGCCCATCTTGTGTTGGAAGTGCCAGGCCAGCTCGCGATAGATCAGGATATCGTGGGGATTGTACCGAAGTCCCTCGTCGCGGAGCAGTTCGATGCCGCGACGCACCCAGGGCCAGCGCGCGGCGAGATCCGGAATCTGCACCGACACGTTGTACGACATGTTCCAGGCCAGATGAACCCACGCCTGGGGTACGGTCGGCTGGAGTTTGCTGATCCAGTCGGCGAGCTGGACCATTTCGAAGAACTTCCCTTCCTGCTGCAGCTCATCCATCCGGATCCAGAGCGCGTTGGCGATGAGTCCGCGAAAACCTCCGAGGGCGACCGTGGTGAACGCCAGAACCGGAGGTGCGTTCTCCAGCGGAGTGGCCCGCGTCAATCCCAGCACTTCCCGGTCGCGATTCAGGCGTTCCTGCATCCAGGAGGCACCCGTCAGCCCCAGGAGGATCAGCGCCACCAAGAAACCCTGTAAAATGCGGCCGTGCATGGTGGGCGAGGTCAGTGGTTCGACTGCGCGGTCGCCAATTCACGGCGGGTGAAGGCGGTGATCCCCAGGACGGCGAACAGACCGCCCATCACTCCAATCACCAGAAACGTTGACCGGGCCACATCGGACCAGGTGACGCTGCGACCGCTGCTCACCGCGTCGATGGGGGAGAATTGATGCACCAGGTTGACCGCCTTCAGCAGCAGCTCAAACAACGGCACCATCACGGCATCCACCGCCGGGTAAAGCTGCGTGTTGGTGTCGTGCTCGAAGCCGAGAACGGTCCGGTCTTCCACCACCGACTTCAGGGTGCCCGACGACAAGCCCAGGATCAGGACCGTGGTGGCGAGGAACGCGGCGACAGGGAAGGAAAGGAAACTCGCGGCAAACAACCCGATGGCCGCCAGCAGGCCGAGAGAACACGCCAGCACGATCACGGCTCGAATGTAATTCAGCCCGAAACCACCCTCTCGGTACAACACCTCGAATCCGTCCTCCATCGGGAAGATCAGGGGCGTATCGCTTCGATTGGCGACCTCGACGATCAGGAACCCGCGCGCATCGAGGACGACATTGTTCAGCTCGATTTCATGAGAGGCTTCCGCGGCCAGACTTCGAAAGGCGCCCACGCGTAGCGGGCTTTCCGGCGGTCCCGCCACCACCTCAATCTCATAGGGGCGTTTCGCGCTCAACTCGGGTGTGTGGAACTTCACGCGCACGAAGATCGGGTTCCTTTTAATCGCCTCCTGTGCACCGCGAAAATCGAGTTCGAATCGTCGGAAGTAAGACGGCGGGACCACCTGTTCGCGGGCCTTGATCATCTCCCGGGCCTGGACGCGAAACGTGCTCAGGTCGACACCCTTCGATTCCAGTTCAGCCCGACGCGTGGCCAGCATGTTTTCCACCTTGGAGTCCAAGTCGGGGTCCGGTTCGCGGATGGAAGCCCTGGCGGTCAGGACATTGCTGCGCAGAGCCTCCTGAACCTCCACGGGAAGCCGGGTCGCCCGCCATTGCAGGAGCAAGAACACGGCCCCACCGGATACCGCCAGAAGGATGGCGTTCAAGAGCATCACCCCGAGCCATTTTCCGAGCCAGATCTGCCACCGCGGGATCGGCTTGGTGGCCACCACCTGCATCTGGCATTCGTCCACATCCCGCGCCAGCGTCCCGCACGCCAGCCAGAGGGTCACGAGGCTGAGCAGCGCCGTGATGACGCCCAGGGTGTAGGTCAGCAGGATCTGGGTGAAGCCCTGGGCCGTGCCGTCGTGCTTGATCACCAAGGGCAACACCATCACCGCCCCGACCAGCAACGCCATCAGCACCACCACCAAACGATACCGGAACGCCGCCCGCACCGTCAGCCAGGCCACTGACCACATCGGCTGGAGCGGAGCTGGCGGAAAAGCCCACGGCGACGCCTCCCGCCGCGGTCGGAGTTCGGATGGGATCACCCCGCCAGCCCGCGCCGTCCGCGCGATGGCATCCGACTTTGAATCGCCGACGATCTCGCCCAGATACTCCCAACCCCGGTTTTCACAGGCCTCGGCAACCCAGGTATTTCCACGCATCAGGGCCACCAGGCGGGGAACGAGAAGCACCAGCCCCAGAGCCATCGGCTGGGTTCCCGATAAGGAAGGAACCAGCACGGCCACCAATGCATCCACCGCGAGCAAGGCTGCCCCTCGGAACCACAGCCCCTGCATGAACGCCCAAAGCCAGGGAAGCGGCAAAGCCATCCACGCTACCCCGGCACCCACGGCATGGAGTGCCGTATCGCTTTTGCGAAAAATCTGGAAGACGCGCGTCATCCGGCTTGGACGTTCTCGGTCGGTTGGGCGGAAACAGCGCTCATTTCTTTCCGTCCCCACCAAGGAGCGAGGAAAGCTTGTCATCGGCCTTGGCGAGATCCGCCGCCGACGGGGTTGTGACGCCACCTGATCCCTTCGCTGAGGCCGACGCGGTCGGCGGTGCAGCGGGCGTCGCAACGGACCGAGTCAAGGCATCGAGGCGCTGGGAATCCGCGGCATCGGAGGACGACCCCGGGGAAACCGCTGCCGGACGGTCATTGGTTGGCGCCGGAGCCGTGGGCGTTGCAAGTCGTTCGAGAACGCGTTCGCCGGTTTCGGTCTGTCCTTCGGCATCCCCCTTGAGGTAGGCCGCCACCCGACCCCCGGACGTGGCGCCCGAGGTCTTGGCTTCGGCGGCCCGGGCGCGCTGAACGACGGTGAGGAAGTAGCTCTCCAGATTTTGAGTCGGGGAATCGACCCGGATCGTGTCGGCGCCCATTTCCGCCCGCAGGATCTGTAGGACATGTTCCAGAATGCGCGGAGGGAGAACGGGCGAGGTAATTTGGACAGAGTCCCGCTCAGTGAGCAATTCCCCCAGCGATCCCATGGCCTGGATTCGGCCGCCGTAATAGATGACCACCCGGTCGCAGACATCCTGAACATCGGCGAGCAGATGGCTGCTGAGAATCACCGTCTTGCCGCGCTTGGCCAGGGCGAGGATCAGGTCCTTCACCTCGCGGCATCCGATCGGGTCCAGGCCCGCGGTCGGTTCGTCGAGGATGACAAGATCGGGATCATTGATCAGCGCCTGGGCCAGACCGATGCGGCGCTGCATGCCCTTAGAGAATTCGCCCACGACCCGGCGCTGAACGTTCTTAAGCCCCACCATTTCCAGGAGTTGCTCGGTGCGATCCTTTCGCTTGTCGCTCGGCAACTGGAACAGATTGCCAAAGAAATCGAGTGTCTCGCGGGAGTCGAGATACCGGTACAGGTAGCTTTCCTCGGGCAGATAACCAATGCGCGCCTTAGTGGCCACGTGGCGCGGGGACCGTCCAAAGACCTCCACCACGCCTTTGGTGGGATACAGCAGGCCCAGCAGCATTTTGACCGTGGTCGATTTGCCCGAGCCGTTGGGTCCCAGCAACCCGAACACCTCACCGCGCTTCACCTCGAAGCTCACGCCCTCGACGGCCCGTGCCTTGGGACGCCCCCAAAAATCCTTGAAGACCTTGCTCAGTCCGGAGACGCGGACCACCGACTCGGCCGCGGCCAGGTCAATCGTCCGTCCACTCGAACCCGGTCCGGTCAACGCCGCCGTCGGCCCAGCCTGGAGATCGGTCAAGGAAGTTGCCATGGGAAGGAAATGCTCGAGGGATCGGGAACACTAGGCTGGCGAGGTCGCCAACCGCGGACGCCCCACCGGCGCCTCGCTCGGGGCCGCCCCAACCGCCGCGTCCGTCTGGGGTGCTCCATGGACAAAAGGTTCCAGTTCCTCCCCCTGGCGGACCAATCGGAAACTATTGAACACCACCAGCAGCGCCCCCACCACGTGCATGATCGCCGCCACAATCGGCGAGATGATCTTCATCGCCGCCAGCACCAACCCGCCGATCACGAAGATCACGCCGATCAGGAAATTTTGGTTGATGACCGCCCGGGTCATGCGCGACAGCCGTATCAGGAACGGAAGACGGCGGAGGTCGTTGTTCATCAGTGCGATCGAGGCGCTGTTGATCGCCACTTCGCTGCCCGCCGCGCCCATCGCAACACCCAGGTCGCCAGCCGCCAGAGCAGGCGCGTCATTCACGCCGTCGCCGACCACCGCTACCCGGTAGCCCTTGCTGCGGACGGCCTTCACGAACTCGACCTTGTGCTGCGGCAGGCACTCGCCCACCACCTCATCGCAGCCGACCTCGGCACCCACTCGGCGCGCCACCGGCGCACGGTCACCGCTGACCATTGCCAGGCGCCGAACCCCGATTGCCTTCAGTTCCACCAAAGCTTCCTTGGCTTCAGCGCGGGTCTGGTCTTTCAAGCCCACCCAACCCACGCAAAGGCCGTCCACCGCCACGAAGACGAGGCTGAATCCCTCGGTCTCGTTGAGATCGACCGATCCTTGGAAATCCTGCGGAACCCCGTTCTCAACCAGCCACTGGGCGCGTCCGACGAACACGCGGCGACCATCCACCGTGGCGCTCACGCCAAGCCCGGCCGTCTCCTGGAAGTCCGCGGGCTCCGCCATCTGCACCCCGGCCTCACCGGCGAGAGACGAAAGGGCCTTGGCTGTCGGATGATTGCTGTATCGCTCGGCGGATGCCGCCAATCGCAGCAGTTCCGCGGGCTTGGTGGATCCGAGCGGCGCCAAGCGGCTGACCACCAGCCGTCCGTAAGTCAGGGTTCCGGTCTTGTCGAAGACAAAGGCGTTGATGCGGGCAGCCAGTTCGATGTTGGCGACGTTCTTGATCAGAATGCCTAGGCGCGCCGCGGCGGACAGGGCGGCGACCATCGCCGTCGGGGTCGCGAGAATGAACGCACAGGGACATGCCACGATGAAGACCGCGATCACGCGGCTTAGCTCGTGGGTGAAGGTCCATACCAACGCGCCGATGACCAGCACCAGGGGCGTGTAAAAGCCCATGTACTGATCGACGATGCGCATGATGGGGAGCTTGGTCTGCTCGGCCGCCAGGATCAGGGAGTGCACCCGGCCAAGGGTCGTGTCCTGTCCGGCGCGACTGACCTTCACCTCCAACACACCCGTCAGGTTCTGGGTGCCGGCGAAAACTTCGTCGCCCACCTTCTTGTCCACCGGAAGCGATTCACCTGTGATGTTGGCCTGGTTCAGCGAGGTCTGGCCCGACTGAATGACGCCGTCCGCCGAAACGTTGTCGCCGGGTCGCACCCGAATGACATCGCCGATCTGGAGGTCTGCCACGGCGACTTCGTCCTCTTTGCCGTCCGGCCGGAGGCGGCGGGCCTTGGTGGGGGTCAGCTTGATGAGGGACTCGATCGATTTACGGGCGCCGTCAGCGGTGCGAGTCTCGATGATTTCGCCCATGAGCATGAGGAAAGCCACCATGCCGGCTTCGCGATAATTGCCGGAGGCGAACGAGGCGATCACCGCGAGGGCGACGAGTTCGTTGGTGCTCAAGCGGCCGGCACGAAGGTCCCTCATCGCGGTCATCACGATCGGCCAGCCGAGAATGGCGGCGCCGATCATGGCCGACGCGTCGGCCGCCATGATCCCCTTGTCGAAGAACCATTCGACCAGGAACCCGTTGATGACGAAAAGCAGGCCGATGACGACCTGGGTCAACTTCACCTGGGAATGGGAATGGTCATGCCCGCAGGTGGAACACGACTCATCTGCCCCGTGGTGGTGGTCGTGATCATGGCTGTGCCCGGCCTCGTGACCAGGCTTCGGCTGCTGCCGATTCAAGAGAGAGGTGACTTGCATGGCGGTGCGGGTTTAAGGGTCCGGATCAAGGCAACATCTTCTTTTCCGGCTTCGCCGGTTCGCGATTCAACTGGAGCCGAAGTTCGTCATTCGGCCCCAGCGGCGCGAAGAACTTATCCTGAGCGTTCGTATACACCCGTCGAAGCGTTTCCACCAGCAGCCGCTCCCGGAAGAACTCCGGGTTCTTGCGGTACTCGGGAAGCAGACTGGTGAATTTCTGCGCCTCCGACGACACCGCCTGGACCATCCGATTACGGTCGGTTTCGCCGGAATTCACGCGGGCCGTGGCCTGCCCTCGAGCCTCGTTTACCACCCGGTTCGCATAGCCCTGGGCTTCGCTGATCGCCTTGGACCGGTCGGCCTCCGCCGAAAGCACGGCGTCAAAGTCCGCTTTCACCTGGCGCGGAGGCGCCACGAGGATGTCGCTGGGCTCAATCGTCACCCCCAGGTCGTGCGCTACGACGAGGTCGTTCACCCGGCGCATCACCACTTCCTTGAAACCGGCGACATCGCGCCGCAGGGCGTCGTCCACGCGGTACCGGGCCGCGGCGAACGACAGGGCATTGTCGAGCACGTTGGTCATCACCGCCGCGCCTTCACGGTGGTTGAGGAAAAACTTCAACGGCTCCGTGATGCGATACCGGACGATGGCTCGGGCATGGATGATGTTGCCATCCCCCGAGATGGCGTAGCCTTCCGACGCCGGGTTCAGGGAGCCGCCAACGTCAGGAACGATGCCCGCCACTTCCTGTTCCGGGGTCACTGCGTACCAGCCCACCGACGACTGGACATTCTGCAATTGGGCGACCGGCATCTTGATGACTTCGTCGATCGGATACGGGTAGGCCCAGTGAAGACCGGGACCTACTTCGACCTGGCCGGCCGTGCGCACGGGTTTGCCGAAGCGCAGCACGATGGCGCGCTCTTGGGAACTCACCGTGAACACGCCGCTGGCGAGGAAGTAGATCACCAAGCCGGCAAGCAGGACCCGGACAATGACGAAGCTGCTTTGCAGGGCCTCGGCCAGGGCCACGGAGCCGGCATCCTCGGACGCGCTGGCATTCGGGGTCGGCGGCGGCTCGTACGGAGGTGTCTTTGCCATCACGCCGAGCGCGTCGCCCGGTCCGTGATGCGAGTGCCCGTGGTCAGGATCATGCTCGTGCTGGTGCTCGTGATCGTGGCTATGACCGTGCCCAGGGTCATGGGAGTGCGGATGATTGTGCCCGTAAGGGTGGCTCTCGCCACCCTTCGGGCCCGGCCCGGAACCGGGCTTCTGGGGAGTGTCGGCGCTCATCGCGGGCTCAGTGGGTTCCGGGAACGGCGTTGCCCGAACGGTGCTCCGGCTGCACCAGCAGGTCGAACGGCGGCGTGCGCGGGTCGACAATCAGGGTTGCGCGTTCCTTCAGGGTGCTTTCCAGGGCGTTGAGCTTGAGGATCAGGATGGCCAATTCCGGATTCTGTTGGAAAACCGAGAATGACTTGGCGGCTTCCGCGTCGCCTTCGCCCCGGATGCGGGTCGCTTGGGCATCCGCCTCAGCCAGCATCTTGTCCCGTTCAAGGTCCGCCGCCGACCGGATGGTGATCGCTTCCTTTTCACCTTCCGCCTTCAGGCGGGCGACTTCCTTGGCCCGCTCCGCACGCATGCGGTCGAAGACCTTTTCCGTGACGCTTTCGGGAATTCCGAGGCGCTTGATCCGGGCGATTTCAACCAGGATTCCCTGGGTTTTCGCATCCTTTTGAACGCCCTCGAGGATCTCATTTTCGATCTCGTCGAACTTGAGGTCACCAGACTGGGTGGAGATGAAGTCGGCGAAGTTGTGCCGGCCCACCGCGGCGTTCTTATGGCTCCGCACGATGTTATCCAGGCTGCGCTCGGCTTCGATCATCGAACCGCCAGCGAAACGGCTGTAGAACAGGGCCGGGTCCTCGATGCGCCAACCCGTGAAAACCATGATCAGCAGGTTCCGGGAGTCGCGTGTGAACGTCTCCTCGAACTTGCCTTCGAACGGCTGTAGTCGGCGGTCGAGCTTGGTGACTTTCTGCACCGGCCACGGCCACTTCAGGTAGAGCCCGGGTTCGGTGATCGGCCGGGTTGCTTTCCCGAAGGTGGTGACGACGGCCACTTCGGTCTGCCGGACCTGAAAGAGGAACAGGAGCAGCAGAAACAGGGCCAGCAGCAAGGTGCCGATGATAAGATTCAGTCGACTGGTCTTCATGTCGTTGCGGTGCGGGTGGAGTCGGAAAATCTAAAGGCTGACCACGCTTCAGCGTCGGGGTTCGACGACGGCATCCAGCAGGTCGGGTCGCAGCTTGTCTTCGAGGTTCAGCAGCAGGGTTTCTTGGGCGTTGGTGGAGGTCAGGACGATTTTCCGGGCCTGACTGGCACCGAGCGCGAGGGACGTCAAATAGGCCCGTTCCGAGAACACCCGGGGCGACTGCTGGTAGGCGAGGAACTGATTGGTGAACTGGGCCGCACGGGCAAACTGGTCTGCGATCACCCGTGTCCGGTAAGCCTCGGCCCGGCGCACGCGGTTCGTCGCCTCGGCCCGCGCCAGGATGACGTTGGTCAGCGCGTAGGTCCTGGAGTTCTCGATGATGGCCTCCTTCTCCTGAATGGAGGCGACCACCGAGTTGAAGTCCTTACCGACCTTCACCGGCGGATGCACGTCCTGAAGACCGACGAACAGGATTTCCGCGCCGAGGTTCCGCAGGTCCGCCTCTTTTTGGATCCGGTCCTTGAGGTCCCGTGCGGCCTGGTCACGGGCCACGGACATCATTTCGAAGAAATCGACGCCGACCAGGTAAAGGTTCACTTCGCGGCTGGCGATCTTCTCCAGCAGATTGGTGGCGCTCGCATGCTGGGTGGACCACGCGCGGAGATCCTTGATCTGGTACTGGACCGGGATGCTCACCGTGAGCAGGTTGACCGGCGGCGCCTGTTCCTGGCCATCCACGCTGGGAGCGGCGGATTCCCGGCTCGCGACCAGCAGATTGTACTCCTCTTCGTAGTGGCTGACCGTCCAAAGGATCGTGCGTTCGTTCTCCTTTTTGGGGTCCGGCACGATTCCGATGGTAAAACTGCGCACCTCGCGGGTCCGCTCCCGGTAGATTTCGTCGATGGGCCAGGGTGCTTTGAAGTGGACTCCGGGCCCGAGAACTTCCCTTCCCGCGACGGGTTTGCCGTTTCGCTCAAGCAGCGCTTCCTCGCCGGCGTCGATGAACACCACACAGGTCGAGAGCAGCAGCACCGCCAGTTGTCCGAGCACCATGGCCCCGGCCGCGCGCTGCACGAATTGGTAAAACCAGGTGTCCGAAACCTTGAACCCGAACTGATAGTCCAAGGCTTGCGCCATGGTCTTGAACAAACCGGCCGGCTGTCCGAGCAGTCCCACCAGACGGCTCTCGTAAATGACCCGGGTATCCACCCTGCCCCGCACCCGGGGCCGGTACACCTCCAGGACGAGGGTTACCAGCGTTTCCACCGCGGCCACCCCGGCCAGAATCGAGAACACACGGCCCAGGTAAAGATCCACCTTCGGGAAACCCGCCTCCACCGCGCCAATTCCCAGCGCAATGAGAAATGACACCGCCGATCCGAGCAGCACGTAGGCGGCTCCGGGCCGAAGCAGCCGCTGATCGTCCAACTGGGCCAGTTTCACCCCGTATTTGCCGATCAACAGCAGCACCAGGGAAAACATCCCAAAGAGCGCCATCAGCAGCATGGGCTGGCTCAACTTGACGGGCAGTTCCTTCTGCAACCACAACCAAAGACCCACCGAACCCACCGCCTGCATCAGGAACAGGACAACCGTCGCCGCCGGAACGATGAACCGCTCAAACTGCTCGCGCGCCCGTTGGGCCGGAAAAATCTCCGCATCCCCCGTGTCGAAGAGTGTCGAGCCCTTGGCCGAACGGGCCAGTTCGTCGAGCTCCAGTTTTTCGAGGCGCTCGCGCTCCTCCAGCCGCATCTGGAACCAGCTCAAGACCGCCGCCAGAAGTCCGGTCCCCAGGAAGATCATGCCGGCCTGGCCGGCGAAGGATCCCCCCTGGCGCGCGAGATAAAGCCCCGACGCCCCGGCGACGAGAAGCATCACCAGATTCACCAACCCGATCCGTGTGAGGTTCAGCTGCATATCAGCTCAATTCCCGATTCTCAAACAAGAGCAACGCCAAGGCCAGTGCCGCGGCCAGGTAACAGGCCATGTAGACAAACGCCCGCCAGACATACGCCGTCGGGATGGAATTCGTCCCCCTCAACGCATCCGCCATCCAGAACAACTGCCAGTTCGGCACCACCGTGTAAATCAACCGCGCCGGAAGCGACCCGCTCAGGCCCGCGGCCTTCAGCGACCGCAGATCCTCTGCGGTCAGCAAACTTTCCTCGCCCGGTTCCAAACGCCCCGACTCGTTCTTGTCGTGCAGCTTCACCACCGAGGTCAGCAACGCCCTCTGCGCATCATTCCACGGCGACGCCTTCAAATCCTCGGTCTTGAGCGAAAAGGTCCGCCACGCCGGCTCGGCATGCCTTCCGAACAGGTAATCCGACATCAGCCCGAGAATGAAGACCGCCGAACACACCGCCAGCGTGGGGATCAGATCCAACCGGGTGGAACATGCGATCGCCAACCCCGCGAGCATCCACAGCGCGAAGAGGATCAGGAGCACCGCCGGAACCAGCCGCGGATCCGCCTGGCTCTCGAACCCTTCGGCAAACATGAAGCGGGTCTCCATGAAGTTGATCACCAGAAAAGCCGCGGTGGTGGTCACCGCCAGAGCGAGCACTGCGTCCGACACAAACGGGCGGTTGAGAAAGAAGTTGTTGAACCCTCCAATGGCGAACGCCAACGCCATCGCCCCATAGAAAATGGCCAAGGCCTTCAGGTTCGGCTCCCCGTACGACGTGAACGCCAGCTTGCTCGCCGTCAGCGCCGACGTGAGATTCACATACGTCAGCAGCGTCAACGCCGCCGCCACTCCGGCAAACTTTGCGGTTAGGAACTTCACCCGCCCGACCGGCTTCGAAAGCACCGCCAAGGCCGTTCCCGACCGGATCTCGTGGGCCACCGACGCCGCCGCGCCGATCACCGCTCCAAAGAGGCCGGTCAGGAAAATCACCGCCAGAATGCTGTCCTTCGTCATCTTCGGGTCATCCCCGAGCGCGAAGTAATAGACATTCGCCAGGAAGACGATGAACGCCGACGACACGGCCATGAGCACCAGAAAAACCGTCTGACGCACCAGTTCCATGAACGCGTTGACCGCTATGGTTACGAATTGCCTCATGCCATTCCAAATGCCGGCAACTAAATGCCCGCCCCCGGCCGGATAGGTTCCGGGCCCATCCAGTCCGGGGTGCGGGGTGCGGATGGTGCGGATGGATCGGCCACAAGGAAACTGTGTTTTTTAAAGCACATCAATCGCCCTGGTGGCTTGGGCCTAAAGAAACCACCACCCGAGCAAGACCAACAACAGCCCCAGCGCCACCCAACCGACCCACCGCCGATCCTGGACTGGCTTCCCACCCTTCCCTCCAAATTCGCGCCGAACAAACTCTTCATGATCAAATCCTTCGGAACCAGGGAGATCCAGTCGATCCACGGTTGCCTGCTCCGACCAACCGGTCTGTTCGTCGGCGCCACAGCCCGGACATGCCCGCGCCCCGCGCGGGACATCCGCTCCACAGTTGGGACAGGTTCCCAGCCCATGCCTCATCGCGCCCCCCTGAGGATCGACTCCACCCGCACCGCGTCCTCGGGAGTGTCGACGCCGATGCTTTCATACCCCACCCGGACCACCTGAATTTCAATGCCGTTTTCGAGGGCTCGCAGTTGCTCCAGACGTTCCGCCACTTCCAACGCCGACACCGGGAAGCGCACCAGGCGCAGCAGAGTTTCTTTCCGGTACCCATAGATCCCGAGATGCTTCAAAAAAGGAAAGGCACTCATCTGCTCAGCGGCGTCCCGGCCCGCGTGGTCCCGGAAATACGGGATGGTTCGCCGCGAGAAATACAGCGCCCGCCCTGTGACGCCCACCACCACCTTCACCACGTTCGGATTGTCGAATTCCTCCCGCTCCCGCAGGGCCGCCGCGGCCGTCGACATCTCAGCCTCCACCAGGGCACTTGCCACCGCGTCGATCACCGCCGGATCCATCAGCGGTTCATCGCCCTGGATGTTCACAATCGCGTCGCATTCCAAGCGCGCCGCCGCTTCCGCGATCCGGTCGGTCCCGCTGGGATGGTCCGACCGTGTCATCTCCACCCGGGCAAATCCGCGGGCCACCGAAGCAATCCGCTCGTCATCGGTGGCGACGACGACCTCGGCGAGCATTGAGGACATCCGGCAACGCTCGACCACATGTTGGATCAGGGGCTTTCCCGCAATGAGATGAAGCGGTTTCCCGGGAAATCGGGTGGACGCAAACCGTGCCGGCACCATCCCAATGACCCTACCGGGAGGGTTTCGGCCACCTGCCGCCTGTTGTGACATGCGCGATTCCTAAGCTGCCCCGCCCCTCCCCGCAAGCCGTAGCCCGTGGAGGGCATCGCAAATCCTCCGAGAGAACCGGAGGCATCCTGGATATTTGGAGTCCCTCCGTGCGGCCCGGAGACGCGCCGTCCTCATGGAGTACGCCTCGAGACCCGCCCCGCGGATGCCGCGAAGCCTTGGAAATAGAGGAGGCGCGACCCGCACACACTCCACACTCCACACCCGCCCGGGACTCCCGTAGACTGCGCGCCGTGGACCCACTCCTGAAATTGATCCGGGACAACGCCGCCCTGCAGCCCTCACAACTTGCCGCCCTCCTCGGCACCTCCGAACCCGAAGTCATCGCCAGGATCAAGGCGTTCGAACAAGACCGCGTCATTCTCGGCTACCGGACCGTTCTCAATGAGGAGAAGCTCGGCCGGGACATCGTCCGCGCCGTCATTGAGGTCAAGATCACGCCGGAACGGGGTGGAGGCTTCGATCGCCTTGCCGACCGCATCGCCAAGTATTCCGAGGTCGAATCCTGTTACCTGATGTCCGGCGGTTACGACCTCCTGGTCATCGTGGTGGGCAACAATCTTCGGGAGGTCGCCGCGTTTGTCTCTGAGAAGCTTTCCACCATCCAGGGTGTGATCTCGACGGCGACGCATTTCCTGCTCAAGCCATACAAGGAGCAGGGTGTGCTGACCTCCGGTCCCACCGTCAGTGACAGGCTCCCGGTCACGCCATGAGCGTGATATGCTCCGTTGACGCGCCCCGATGCGGTTCCCTAGCGTGACCGCCATGCGCTTTCGCTCGTGGAGCGTCCTGACATTGGTCACCGTGCTGTGCCTCGTGCCAGAGCGGTCGCCCGCTCCACTCATTTATCGACCGGGTGAAGGTTGGTCTTATGAGCCTGAGGGCGGGGCCCGCTGGCAGCGTAACCGTGCCAAGGACCAACTCGAAGTGGCCCAACAGGCCTTCGATGACGGTAAATTCCGCCTGGCCACCAAGGCCGCCAAACGCGTCGGCAAGGTCTGGCCCCTCTCGGATTTTGCCCCTCGCGCCCAGTACCTCGTTGGCCGTTCGTACGAGGAACGAGGCCGGGCCGACCGCGGGTTCAAGGCCTTCCAGCTTTTGATCGAGCGATACCCCAAGCTCGACAACTACGACGAGGTCCTTCAGCGCCAATTCGACATCGCCACGCTCTATCTCAACGGCAAGTGGTTCTACCTCTGGGGCTTCATCCCCTCAGGCCCCGACCGCGACAAGGTCGTCGAGATGTACGAAAAGCTGATCCGCAACGGGCCCTACAGCAAGGTCGCGCCGCAGGCGCAGATGAATATCGGCACCGCCCGCGAAAAGCAGAAGGAGTGGGAGCTCGCCGTCCGCGCCTACGAACGAGCCGCCGACCGTTACAACGACAAGCCCCAGGTCGCCTCCGACGCCTTTTACCGCGCCGGCATGGCCCACCTCCAGCAGGCCGAGGAAGCTGAGTACGATCAAAGCGCCGCCGGTAAAGCCGTCAATGCCTTCACCGACTTCATCGCCCTGTATCCAACCGATGAACGCGTCGCCAAGGCCCAGAAGCTGATCATCGACCTGTACCGGGTGCAGGCCGCGGGCAGCTACCGAATCGCCCGGTACTACGAGAAACGCCGGCGATACGACGGCGCCCTCATCTACTACAACGAGGTGGTCGACCTGTACACGCGCCTGGTCAAGGAACCCACGGCCCCGATGGCCGAGGAGGCGCGCCAGCGAATCACCACCCTCAGCGCCAAACGCTCCCGGCTCATCGCCGGCGCCCCAACGCCGGCGCCCATCCCGGTCTCCACCAACGCCCCTCCCACCACGCCAACGCCCCCGTCACTATGAGTGTGCGCCCGGCGAATGACGCAAAGAGCACGGCTGGAACGAGTTCGGACCCGCAGGTTGGCCGCCCGTGTTCTTCCCGCTTGACCGTCTTCACCTGGCACGTCGCCCTTGGCTTCGCCCTCTTTCTCGCCAGTTCCGGCTGCGCCTATCGCCTCGGCCCGTCCAGCGGCGTCGAACCCGGCAGCCGTTCCATCGCCATTCTGCCGTTCGAAAACAACACCCTCGAACCCCGGGTCACCGAGAATGTCGCCAACGCCCTCCGCGCCCAGATTCAACAGGAAGGGACCTTCCTGCTCGCCACCCAGGGCGATGGCGATGTCGTCGTCTCGGGCATCATTCAGAACCTGACCCGCGACGAACAAAGCTTCCAAGCCCGAGACACGCGAACCCTCCGCGACTACAGGTTTGAGATGGTCGCCCACGTCACCGCCACCGAGCGGGGCTCCGGCCGGAAGCTTCTCGATCGCGAAGTTCGCGGACATACCATGCTCCGGGTCGTCAACGACCTCCCCAGCGCCGAACGACAGGCCATGCCCCTCGCCGCCGCCAATCTCGCCCGCAACATCACCTCGCTCCTCGTCGACGGCGACTGGTAGCGCCCCTGACCCTGACTCCCGATCTGATCCAACTCGCCCCTTCCGACACCGTCGCCGTCGCCCGTCGCGGATTGAAGGCGGGTCAACCGGCGTCGATCACCCCGGGCCGACCGGGTCTACCCACTCGCGACCGGATTCCGCCGCTCCATAAGATCGCTCTCGTCGATATAGCCGACGGGGAACCGATCCGGAAGTTCGGCCAGATCATCGGCTTTGCCCACGGCCCGATCGCAGCTGGCAGCCACGTGCACACGCACAACGTCACGCTGGGCGAATTCACCCGTGACCACGCCTTTGGTGCCGATTGGCGCGACCTGCCACCGCTTGAAAAGGGCAACGATCGGACCTTTCTCGGATTTTCCCGTCCCGGCGGCCGCGCGGGCACCCGCAACTACGTCGCCGTGATTTCCACCGTCAATTGCTCCGCGTCGGTTTCGCGCTACGTCGCAGAACGTTTCCGGGGACCCGACTTCCATGGTGATTGTCCCCACGTCGACGGCGTCGTCGCTTTCACCCACAAGAGCGGTTGCGCGATGTCGCCCGACGAACCCACCCGCCTCCTGCAACGCGTGCTGGCCGGCATCGCGCGTCATCCCAACATCTCCGGGTACGTCCTGATCGGCCTTGGTTGCGAGGTCAACCAAACCGCCGGCCTTCTTCGAAACGAGCAACTGACCACCCTCGCGCCCGGTGAGATCCCGCCCACGGTCTTCAATATCCAAACCCAAGGCGGCGTCCGAAAAACGGTGGAAGCCGGCGTGGCCGCCGTAGCCCGTCTCCTCCCCAGCGCCAATGCCCTGCGCCGCTCGACTCAACCGGTGTCACGCCTTACTCTCGCCCTCAATTGCGGGGGTTCGGATGGCGCCAGCGGCCTCACCGCCAATCCCGCCCTCGGCTGGGCCTCCGATCTTTTGGTACGGCATGGCGCCACCTCCGTTCTCGCTGAAACCCCAGAAATCTACGGCGCGGAACACCTGCTGACTCGCCGCGCGGTCACCCCCCAGGTAGGTCAACGCATCGTCGATCTGATCCACTGGTGGGAGGCCCATGCACGACTGCATGGCGCGTCGATCGACAACAATCCTTCCGTTGGCAACAAGGAAGGCGGCCTCACCACCATCTACGAGAAGAGCCTCGGCGCCGTCGCCAAGGGAGGTCATGCACCGCTTTCCGCGGTCTATCGCTATGCCGATCCCGTCACCGTCGCCGGCCTCGGATTCATGGACACGCCCGGCTACGATCCCGTATCGATGACCGGTCTGGTCGCGGGCGGCTGCAACGTCGGAGTCTTCACCACGGGCCGGGGAAGCGTTTACGGCTGCAAGCCCTCCCCTTGCCTCAAGGTCGCCACCAACACCCCGCTCTACGACGCGATGTCCGACGACATGGACCTCAATGCAGGCACCATCCTCGACGGCACGGAATCCATCGAACAGGTCGGCCGCCGGATCTTCGAGCAGATCCTCGCCACCGCCAGCGGTGAACGCACCCGCAGTGAACTCACTGGCATCGGCGACGAAGAATTCGCGCCCTGGATCCTGGGGCCGGTATTTTGACCCGGGAACCCGGTTCAACCCGCTCGATCCCTCGCGCCGATTCAGGGTTCAATCGCCCGTGATCACCACGTCCCGTCCACCTGCACGGGCCGACGCCAGACACGCGTCGATCACCACCTGGTTCTTCCACGCCATGTCGGACCACGCGGTCTCCACCGTTCCCGAAAGCACGCGACTCGAGAACTCGCGGTACAAGTTTGCTTCCTGGGAATTCGCGGTTCCGTGTGCGGATTCCGTCACGGTCTCGCGACGCACATGCGGTTCCATCCTGAAATCGCAGCCTTGAATGTGATACTGGGGTCGAGACGTCTCAAAGCCCAGTTCCCCACCCACGTACGGCAGCACGAAATCGTCCATCCTCAACTCACCCAGCGTTCCGCCCACACTGACCCACTGCTGCAACTCGGTGATGAACGCACAGTAATACGAAACCGTCAGCCCACCGTCATACAGCATCTCGCCAGAGAACTCCGAAGGCACACCCACCGCAGCACCGGGATGGCGCATCTCCGAGAGAACCCGTCCCGTTACCGACCGCGGCATTCGGCCGCCCAACGCTTCCAATCCGAAGCGAACGCAATACCAACCCAGGTCGCCCAAGCATCCCGCCGGCTCCAATGCCGCATCCGCCCGGATATTGGCCGCCTCGAATTCGTCCCCGGCCCGAAATGAGAACTGCGACGTGATCCGACGGATGTCCCCCACGGTCACACCGTCCGCAAGTTTCTCCTTCAGATCATGGAATCGGCGACTGTGCACAAACATCACCCCATCCATGAAGTTCACGCCGTTGCGCCGGCAGGCGGTCAACATCTCCTTGAGATCAGCGGTCGACGGCGCGCACGGCTTCTCGCAGACCACATGTTTGCCCGCGTCCGCGGCCCGGATCACCCATTCCTTCCTCAACGCAGTGGGCAACGGCACGTACACCGCGTCCACCTCAGGCGATTCCACCACGTCCAGGTAGCTTCCCAGCGCCTGGGGTGCCGAGGGAAATGGGACTTCACCCTGGCAGGCGTTCACAAAGGCCTGACTGCGTGCGGCATCCCGACTTCCCACCGCCGACACGACCGCGTTGCCGGAATTGGCGATCGCACGCCAGTTTTTCCGCGCGATCGTCGCCGTTCCCAAGATGCCCCATCGCACATGCCGTTCGCTCATGCCGCAGTTTCCCTAAACCGACCGCGTCACTCAACCCAGCCTGTCTGAAAAGTGAGATAATCATGGGGGAATCGGTTTTGGTTGATGGCGATGTTGATTCCGAACCCACCCACCGCTCCCCGACGCATGAAACACGGGTCAACCAGGGCCCCACGGGATACGACAACTTTCCCGTTCGAGGGGATGGACAGCTACGGGATGCGGGATGGGCCTCGCCGATCGCCCCCCGCGTCAAATCTCTTGAAGAAAAATGCCACTTCGTCCCCCCACCCCCGAGAAAGCGGGATTTCAGGGAAGTTCCAGCACCGATCGTTGGAGTCGGCCTTTCCTGTTAAAGATCCAGCGGTCCGGCCATCCGTTCTCCATCCAGGGCGTAGATGCCGACCAGGTACCCGTTTTCGTACATTTCACCCACCTTGAGCTTGCCGAAGAGCGTCACCGCCTGGTCCATGACCGGCTTCACCCCGTCACCCACCATCTTCACACTGACCCACTCGTTGATCTTGGGAACCGTACCGTAGCAGCACATCGACTGGTCCCGCATGATCAGCAACTCGGTCACAAGACCCTTCTCCACTTTGAGGGGCAACATGAACCCCTTTAGGGAAATAAACTGGTCGTTCAACGCGCGAATCGTCGTCGGGATCTGATTGGTCGATGCCGTCTGCGCCACCACGTTCGTGTCAACCGGTCCATCCGGCAGGGCATAGGCGAACGACGCCAGCCTGTCGAAACCGACGCTCAACGGGCTCGCCGGCGTTCCGGACCCGGCGTTGGCCGTCCCCTCGGTTTTCGCCGTCAGCGCTCCGGTTGGCGCGACCATTCCGACTGCATTCCCCGCAGCTCCGGTCGTTTCAGCCGCCTTGACAGGCCCCGCGCCCACATTCACATCCGCCGAAACTTGGACGGCCACCCCACCCGTGGCGGGGACGATCGTGGAAGTGGACACGGTGGAAGCGACCGTGAGAGGCGGCGTCACAATGGCCTCTCCCCGAATGGGTTCCCCCCGGACTTCCGCTCGCGGCTCTGGCGCGGGTGAATGGGCTTCCTGGCCACAACCCGCCAAGAGAATCCCCAGTGCCGCGAGACCTGCCGGGTCCGCCCATTTTCGAATCGAACGCCAAACGCCGCCATTCATAGCGCCTCAAGCAATGGCACAGGCGGAACACAGGCTCAAGCGGCAACACGGAACCGATGCGTCCGCCTCCGAGGATTTCCCTTTTGAACGTCTTGATCATCGGCCGCTGATCTAAGCCTTCTTGGGCACGCTTCAAAACCGGATCGAGTCCATCTTCCGGACCCTTGCCGAAGCCCTCTCCCGGGACGACGGCACCCGCATCGCCGCCGACATCATCGAATCCACACTCGAGGCGCACGCGGCACCCGGGATCAGCCTTCAACCGCCTGCGCCGAGCGCACTCCGGATTGCGGCCTGAACTCGCGGCTCCGAACCCGGCGCCACCCAGCACCAATCGCCCAGATTCGAATCGTTCTCGGTCCAGTGGCGCTCCGTCGGAACATAACCCGTCGCGCCATCGCCGTAGCCCGCCACACAGAGGAAGTCCGCCGGCCGTTGAGCCTGGGCCCAGAGCTGAAACTCCACGTAGGTCTCTCCCGGCAGCAAGAGAAGCGCGGCTCCGCCCAGGTCCAGGCACGGCACTTCCACGGGCCGTCCCGCCGCCACCCGTTGGCGCCAACTCAACCCCATCGCCGCCAGACATTGGCCAAATGGCTTGGTTGCAGGCGTCAGTTCAGCCATCAACTCCGCTTCGGTGAATCCCTTCGACGCCCTCGGTTCCAGCACGAGCGGAACCACCCGGAACGTACACTCCTTCACCGGCATTCGCGATGTCACGGCCCAGGCCTCCTCCATGGCCACCCGCAACTTCTCTGCCAGCACCGGCCGGTTTTCCCTTGCACCCGTATTGTACTTCCCTGCCGTCACATTCCCGCTGCACCCCGACACGTAGATCTGGGCCACCCCGGGCAGCTCCTCCAATCGCTTCCGCCGCGCCTGCCCCGGAAAATCACCCGACACCTCACCCTGCCCGTAGTAACTCATGGGATGGACGGCATAGAAACTCGCGGCCACCAGCGGAGTTTCACCATGCCAAAAACTCAGGGTGCGAAGCCACGGATCGATCAATCCCTCATCCGCGTCGATCGCGAAGGCGTTCCGCGTGGCGCTGGTCCTGTCAAAGCGGACCTGGCCATCCGGCATCTCATAGCGGCGATTCGAGGCCACACCCAGGACCTTCGCCCGGCCCATCCCCCAGTGCGTGACGGGGAGGGCGGTCGGAAGCGCCGCGCGCACCACCACTCCCACCCGTTGCACGGCGACCTCGTGAAACGTCGGATCGCAAATCGTGCCGGCCAGCCCGCATTCGCGCAGCAGGCGTTCCGCCGCCAGATCGGCCACCGGCGCATCGTGCTGGTGAATCGTGCTGACCATCACCCTCTCCGGCGTCGTTCCCGCCGCGACGGCCAGCACTTCCTGCCACCGCCGGTAGGCATCGTTTCGGATCTCACACCAATCCACCGACACGAACACGATCGGCGTGCCGCAACCGGTCAGCACGAACCCGTGCGCCTCCAGCCGATCCACCACCGTCCTGGAAAGCCACGCGCCCCCCATCATCCCGTGCCCCAACGGCACCGTGACATCCGCGTGAAATGCCGCCACCCGCAGGCCCTTCGATCTTGGAGCGAGAACGCAGCCTGGGAATCCGGTGATGATCGAAATGACACCCATGTCCTTCAACCACTGCCGACGAGTCGTGCTACGGGTCGTACTCCAATCCCCATCGGAATCGGGCCGCTGGACGGGGACGTTGTGCGAGGAAAAGAAGACGGTGTGCTTCAAGGGGATTTCGAGTTTTTGATCGGGGATTCGAAGCGGTCCAGGTGACTCAGCGGAGCAGCATGAGCGAGGACAGCGGAAGTCGCCGGATCTGGCCGACCAGGTGACGCTGGTGGGGCGGCAGAACAAGCAATGGATGCCCTTCCCACCAGGGATTCTGTCGCCGCAGATCCTCCACGATTTCTGGGGGAAGGGATAACGACGGAAACAGGAAATCCTCACGTATTGGCGACAGAAGATAAGCCAATCCATCGACAAACCAAGCAAGACCCTTATCCCTTGAGGAAAGGCCGGAGTTGGGCCCATGCCAGCATTGTATCGCGGAGTGCCTCCAGGTATCGGAGCCGAACAACCGTGTCGTCTCGGCGCACCGACAGTACCTCGCTCAGGTTGAGATCGCCCGCCGCATAGCGGGCCTCGGTGCTTTCCCGCACCAGCTTCATTCTCGGAAGAACCTCCGCCTCCAGTGTTCGAGCGTCAGACAGCGCTACGGTCAGGAGCGCATGAAATTCACGAAGTCGAGCCTGTAGCTGGATGCTCGTAGAACGAAGTCGAGCCTCCGCAGCATCGCGTTGAGATTCGGCTTCCAGCAATCGACCCCGTCCACGATCAAACAGTGGAAGCGGAAGGCTCACGCCCACGTCGAAGGCATCGCGCTGACTCGATTCGATGCGGTGGTAGAGCAGTTCGGCTTTGAGGTCGGGAATCCGCTGGACCTTCGACAATGAGACGCCTGCCTCCCGGGCCGACAAATCGGCGCCGGCTGCCGCCATCGCCGGGTGCGTCGCCAGTTCAGCCGTGAGTTCCTCCAGCGCGGGAATTTCCAGGGTGGTACCCAGGGAGCCCTGCACGCCACGGACGTCCTCCGCGGGAAGCCCGATCGTGGCCGACAACGAAGCCAGGGCTTGTCGACGCATGAGATCGCTCCGCCTCCATTCGGCTTGGGCAGTCGCCATCTCAGCCTCCACGCGGGCCAGGTCCGTCGGCACAGCGTCGCCGGCATCAAGTCGAGCCCGGGTGACCTGCACCGCCTGCTCCGACGAAGTCACCAGTTCGCTGCGCAGATGACGGGCCTGATCCTGGTACAGCGCGAGGGCGAACTCGCCCTGCACCCTGCGGTGAAGTTCGAGTCGCTTGCCGCCGGCTTCGAAGCCGAGGCGTTGACGGTCGAGATCTTCGACGCGCGTCGCCTGTTCGCGACGGTTCCCCAAAGGGATGGCGACCCCGACGCCCGCCAAGTAGTCAGCGTTGCCCGTCGTATTTCCTCTGAAAGGGGCGTTCTCCATCCGGGCGATGGCTTCCGGATTGGGCCGGACGCCGGCCTGTTGCACCCGACCTTCGGCTGCCCGGACCAGGGCGTTGGCCTCCACGAGATAGGGATGGCTCCGCTCAGCGAGGGACAGGGCCTGTTCCAAGGTCAATGCGTCGATCGAGCCGTTGGTCTGCGCCTCGGTGACCATGGTCGCAAGGAGTCCGCTCAACCAAAAAGCCAGGTAACGTTTTGCTGCTGTCATAAGCGATGCGGGGAAGGTTGAGTTCAAGCGATGGAACCATTGCCCGAGCTGGCCACCGATCGGCCGAAGCGGAGGTAGAGCGCCGGGACGACGATCATATTGAGCACCATCGAAGTCAGCAGTCCGAACAGGATGACGATGGCCATGGGTGTCTGGATTTCATTGCCGGGCTTGCCGCCCCCCATCGCGAGCGGAACGAGCGCCAAACCGGCGGCGAGTGCCGTCATGAGGATGGGCACTAGTCGTTCCATGGCGCCGCGTCGAATCGCTTCCCGGAGCTCCGTCACGCCTTCGCGTTCCTGAAGATACCGGATGTGTGAGACGAGCATGATGCCGTTCCGCGTGGCGATGCCGAACACGGTAATGAAGCCGATGAGCGACGCCACGCTGAGGATGCCGCCGCTGACAAACACGCCCGCCACGCCACCGATGAGGGCGAGCGGGAGATTCAGCATGATGAGGGCTGCGTCCCGTGCTGACCGAAAGGCCAGGTGGAGCAGGAACCCGATGCCAATGACCACCCCGACGCCGACCAGCGCCAGCGTTCGACCCGCCTCCGCGGCGCTCTCGAACTGCCCGGCGTACTCAACCCGGTAATCGCGGCTCGCGGCGAGCAGCGGATTGACGAGCCTCTGGATGTCCCGGACGACGCCCGTCACGTCACGCCCGGAGACATTGCATTGCACGACGATCTTTCGCTCGACCTGTTCCCGCAGGATCTGGTTCGGACCGGTTTCCCGCTGGATGCGGGCCAGCGTGTTCAGCGGGACGCGGGCTCCGGACGGGGTGTCGACGAGCAGGCTCCCGAGGGTTTCGAGCCGCCAGCTACCAGCGTCGGCCAGACGCACGACCAGATCGTAGGAACTCTGGCTCTCCAGAACCCTCGATACTTTCACGCCTTGCAGCGCCGCTTCCAGCGTCCGAGCCACCTCCCGAATGGTCAGGGCGTGGCGGGCGATGGCTGCCCGATCGAAGCGGACCTTCAGCACCGGAACTTCCGTCTGTTGCTCCACCGAAAGATCCACAACCCCGGCGACGCCCTGCATGGCCTGCCTCGACTGTTCGGCCAGTGTTCGGAGCCGGTACAGGTCCGGTCCGAAGATCTTGACGGCGATATTGGCGCGGGTGCCGGAAAGCATGTGGTCGATGCGGTGGGAAATGGGCTGCCCGATCGTGATGTTCATTCCTGGAATCTGGCTGAATGCGGCGCGCAGATCCTCGAGGAAGGCGGCCTTCGTCCGGCCCTTCATCGTGATGGAGACGTCCAGCTCCGCCGACTCCACGCCCTGGGCATGTTCATCGAGTTCGGCCCGGCCGGTACGACGTGCGACGGACGTGACTTCGGGGAAACCCATGAGGGCCTGTTCGACCACCCGGCCCAGGGAGTCCGATTCAGCGAGCGACGTTCCGGGCAGCGTGACGGCACTGATGGTCAGTGAACCCTCGTTGAACTCGGGCAGGAAGGCCCGCCCCAGGCGGGTCATGGCGAACAAGGCCACGGCCAGGAGGATGATCGCGGGCAATGCGACCCAAATGGGTCGGGTCAACGCCGACTGGAGGATGGGTTGGTAGCGTGCCTTCAGCCAGTGCACGAACCGCGGTTCGTTCTCCGAATGCACGGCGCGGCTCTTCGGCAACAGGAAGTAGCAAAGAACCGGCGTGACGGTCACGGCGACGATCAGCGACGCCAGCAACGCGACCAGATAAGCCTCACCCAGGGGACGCAAGAGCCGTCCCTCCACACCGCCAAGGAAAAAGATCGGAACGAACACCAAGGCGATGATGAGTGTCGCAAAGACGATTGAACTGCGGATCTCGACACTCGCGTCGAAGACCACCCGCAGGATGGGACGCCTTGCTTCCTGGGGTAAGTGGTGGTTTTCGCGCAGCCGGCGGAAGACATTCTCCACGTCGATCACCGCGTCGTCCACCAGGGCGCCGATGGCGATGGCCATGCCACCGAGGGTCATCGTGTTGATGGAGGCTCCGAATGCCTTGAGCGCGAGAATCGCGGTAACCAACGAAAGCGGAATCGCGGTCAGCGTGATCAGGGTGGCGCGGTAGTTCCCAAGAAACAACAACACCACCAACGTGACCATGACGATGCCTTCGAGCAGCGCCCGTTGGACGTTGCTCACCGAAACCGAGATGAAGTCGGCCTGGCGGAAGATATCCGTGCGGAGCTGCATGCCGGCGGGCAACTTCGAGGTGATGTCCGCCAAAGCGGCATCCAATCGGCGGGTCAGATCGAGGGTGTTGGCTCCCGGTTGCTTCTGAATACCCAGGATCACGGCGGGTTTGCCCATGGCCGAACCTTCACCGCGCTTCGGAGCGTCTCCGATCGCAGCCGTCCCGAGATCCCGCACGAGGGTGGGCACGCCCTCCCGTGCGGCGACCACGGTATCCGCGATGTCGTCGGTGTTTCGCACCCGGCCAATCCCGGTGACCAGCCATTCGGCGCCCCGTTGGTTGATGATGCCGGCGGAGACGTTCTCGTTTCCTTCCTCAAGGGCACGGAGCAATTGGTTGAAAGCCACGCCGTGCGTCTGCAAAGAGGCAGGATCCACCGTGACCTGGTACTGCTTCTCGCTGCCGCCGATGGGCGTCACCTGGGAGACGCCGGGCACCGCAAGCAGACGTCGCCGGATGGACATCTCTGCGTAGCTCCGGAGTTCCGCTGGCGAGTGTTGGTCCGACGAGAGTGCCAGGAACAGGATCTCGCCCATGATGGAGGACTGTGGGGCCAGCACCGGACGGTCGACTTCAGGCGGAAGATCGCCGCTGACGGCGGTGATCTTCTCCGCAACCACCTGACGTGCCTCGCGAATGTCCGTACCCCATTCGAACTCGACCCAGACGACCGAGATGCCGACGGCCGTGGCCGATCGGACGCGACGGACGCCGGCGGCACCGTTGACAGAAGTTTCGATGGGGAATGTGACCTGGCTTTCCACCTCGGTCGGGGCCATGCCGAGGGCCTCGGTGATGACCGTGACGGTGGGTGCGGTCAGGTCCGGGAACACGTCCACCGGCATTCGGACCGCGGTGTAACCTCCGAACACGGTAAGCAGGATGGCTGTCGCGAGAACCACAAACCGGTTGCCGAGTGCCCACTGAATGAGTTTGTCCATGCGCGTTCCTCAGTGGGCATGGCCGTGCGCCGGAATGACGCCGGTCAGGGTGGAAAGACGCATCGCGTAGGCGCCCTTGGTGACGACCCGTTCGCCCTCGCGGATTCCTTCGAGGACTTGCACGAAGCCGGTGTCACGAGCGCCCGCCTTGATGTCCCGTTTGTCGAAGGTCTCGCCGGAGATCTGCACGAATGCGATGAGCTGATCTCCCTCCTCGACGATGGCGCTCTCGGGGATCACGACGGCGTCATTCACCCGGGCGGTCTCGACGTGCAGGATCACATTCTGACCGACCCGCAGGCGTCCCTCGCGGTTGGATGTCTCGTAGAGGACCGGCACGGTGCGGGTGACGGCATCGACCTCGAGCCCCACCGACAGCAGACGTCCGTGCTTATCGCCCGTCACCGAAACGAAGCCGCCGGGTGCGTCCGAATGTTCGAGGGCGGCATTCGCAGCGGCCCCCAGGCGAGATGCGGACGCTTCGGGAACGGATGCCTCCAACCAGACAACGTCTGGATTCAAGACGCTCCACACCGGTTGGCCTGTCGTCAGCATTTCGCCCGGGCCCGCCGCCACGGCGCTGAGGACTCCCGCAATGGGTGCGCGCAATTCCAACTCCAGCGGGGTTCCCGCTGATCCGGTCACACCCGCCTGGCGGAATGTGCCGAGCAATCCCGCCGCCGCCGTATGAAGCGCCCTCGCCGACTGGACGGCGAGCTCCGCCTCCTGCAATTCGCGCTCCGATTTCGCCTTCTCGGCGGCGAGGCGCTTGGTCCGTGCATAGGCGGCTTCCGCCTGATCCAGGCCGGCCCTGGCGGTGGCGAAAGTCGCTTCCGCCTCGGCCACCCGGGCGGCAGCCTCGGAGAAGTTGGGCCTCAAAAGCCCCAGCAGTTGACCCGCCACCACGGCTTGACCCGGAACCAGGATCGGTTGATCGGGAACGCCGATCAACTGTCCGGAAATGGGAGCGGTCACGATGGCGCTGTTTCCGGGCTTGGCTCGTACGCGTCCCGGCAGACGTACCCGTTCGCTGAGGGTCCGCTTTGCCGCGGGCTCGGTACGCGAAAGAATCTTCCACTGCTGCTCCTTCAAAAAGCTGACGCCCTCGGGCCCATCGGGAATATCGGCGTGATCGGCCGAGTGCTCGTCCGCGTAGACCTTGATCGTGCCCAGATCGACCAGGACATTGGTGCCGTCCGTCGGGATCGAGAGCGTCACTTGCCAATCGCCGGACTGGGGGAAGGTGATACTCGGGAGGTAGATTCCTGGTCTCGCCGGGGCGGCCTGTGGATGCTCGATGGTCGTTGCCCCCTGGCGAAGGACGAACCCTACCATCCCTTCGCGCCGAGGCTCCGAGGTGACGAGATCGGTGACGTGGGTAATGAACGTCGTGGCCTCACCCGCAATCGGCGCCTTGTGCTCAGCAAAAACCTCGTAGCGCTCACTCCAGATCGTGATCTGAGCGGTCCTCTCCTCGTGCTCGTGGGCATCGCTGAGGCTGTGGCCATGGTCAGCCTCGACCGGAGTGCCTGAGGGCCTGCAGCCGGCCATCAGGGCGAGAATCGTCAACGTGGACAGGATCGTGGTGAACAGGGGTTTAGCGGTCGTAGTGCAACGTTCGTTCTTCATGGTCAGTCAATGGGATCCAACCGCTCGACTTGGAACCTTCCTCCGAGGGCAGCCGCCCGGAGCGGGTGCGGGCAGGGCAGAACAATGGAAACCAACCGGCCTCTGGCCGGACGGTTGAGAGGGCGACCCGGAGCGGGCCGTCAGGAAACGGAGGAAGGCGCGCGGACGGGAAGCGCCACGCGGAGGAGGAACTGCCAGGAAGCCGAGAACCCGGGTGGACCGTTGCCGGGAGGTGCGAGGCCCGTGGCCTCACGCGTCACCAGCAGGACGCTGCCGGATAACGCTGGAACGAAGTCGAAGCCGAGTTCGTTGAACCCGCCCCAGGGAAGGTCCAATTCCGAGGTGCCCGAGGAAACCAAGCACTCACCATCAGCAGCGGCGTGGTTGTCCGCCCCATGCTCATGATGGCCGGGCTCGGAGTCGCCATGATCGTGGTGGTGGTGATCCTCGTGGATCTCGTGGATCAACCCGAGGTGCTGCAGGTGCACGTGGGATGATGCCGGGAGCCAGAAGGCCACCAGCAGCAACGCCACCATGCGCCGAGCAAAACCCACATGAAGAGGATGCGGGGTTATCAATGTCGGTTCAAGGCCCGTCTGTGCAGTGACGATTTTTCTTCACCAGCAAAGAACAATTGTCATGGCTCATCCGTCGCCGCTCGTGCGGTTTGGGGTACCCCAAAATGCACGGGGTCGCCGACCCTGGGGATCGACGACCCTCGAAACTGCGATGCTGGGAAATCAGTGCTTTTCCATGCCCTTGGTGGCCTTGCCTTCCTTCGAGGTCGAGCAGCAGAACACCGAACCGTCACCACAGCCGGTGCAAGTGTGCGTCACCTTATCGGTCTTCGCCTTGCCGTGACCCACGGTTTCGATTTTGGAATTGCACCCGGTGCAGAGGTGCTTGGCGGTCATCGTCGGGATATCGCGTCCTTTGGACTTCGAGACCGTGTGCATCATCACGGTCTGACACTTGGCGCACACCATGACGAACTTGTCGCCCGACTTCAGGTTCTCCAGATCGCCGTAGGTGGCAACCTTCGACAGGCTTTGAAGGCGCTCGGCGCCTTTCTGGGCCGCGTGACCGGCGATCCCGGAAAGCCCGAGGACGAGGAGCGCTGCCGCCCAGATATGGAGGATGCTTCGGCGTGTGGTATTCATTTTGTTCAATTGGTCTATAAGCGAGGAAGTCTTGATCGGCCTCTCGGTTTACAGAGGGTTATACGACCGGTGCGCAGAAAACACTCAGCAAATCGCATTCGGCCTCCCTTGGTGGTGAAACAGATGGGTTCTGGTTTGCCCCCGGGGTGTTTCAACCTTTCGCCAAACGGTAGAACCGCGGTCCCGTCGGCTCGGCGATACGCACCGTCCAGCGCTGGTCGACCGCGACCGGGACTTCCGCGGCAGGCCCCCACGACGAACCGTCGGCTTCGGTGGAGGTTTCCAGCCGCCAGCCTTCCGCAGATTCTGGCCAGGAAAGACTCACCCGCCCACCGTAGCGTTCGATGGCGAGTGCGGGCGGCCCCAAGACCTCGAAGTTCTGCATCATCCCCGAGTCCTCGTGTTCGAGGTTATGGCGATGATGGACGAAAACACCGGGATGAGAATCAAACCGCACCGTTCAAGAGTCGGAACCGGTACAGCCCGCGGTCGACGGAAAGCCAGGCATCCGGCGTGCCGTTGACCAGCATCGTGTCGCCGAGGTACCCCGACATCTGGTCCATCATCGACGGCGCGTACACCAACTGCTTTTGGGCACTGACTCGCTTGTCGGTGAGAACAAACGGCACGTCGTGGTCTCCCGCGGGAAGGCCGAGAGCGCTATCGGTAGGATCCTCAATGAGAAACAGGCCAGAAACTCCGGCGTAGGCCTGTTTGGCGGTCATGCCGTCAGTGTGCGAAGGGTACCAGCACGTGGCTCCACGCTGGGGAATGGTGAAGCGGACATCGTCGAAACTCCATGGAGCGAATGGCTTGCCGCTCCGTGGGGTCGATCGAGAGGCGATGGCTGCTATTTGCAGCAACTGACGGATGCCAGCATCTGCCTGGTGCAGCCATGCGTCACGGTCTGGGTCTTCGCCTTGCCGAAGCCCGTGACACCGACAAGGAGGAACGTGATCGAATGCTGGGTGCAGGGGGTTTTCATGAGTTCTTTAGGTTGGTGGTTGGCAACTCTTGGTGACTTCGAACTTTCTGCTGAGGATTACGCCGGCCTCGTTCCAAACCCTCGGAACTCCGATGAACCAATCTTGGCCGAAGCACACAACTTCAAACGCCTGCTGCCTGCCATGCTGGAGGGATATCGAGAGATCCCCCGGCAGATCGATCTCGAGGGTGCCGATCCAGCCGTCGCGGACAGGAAACTGGGATTGACCCGAAACAACCTCACGGTCCGACTCCATCGTGGACGCCGGCACCGTCGGGAAGCACTCGCGAAGAATTGCCGGGCTTGCAGCCGGCATGGGTGCTTGGACTGCACCTGTGCGGATTTCAAAGGCAGTTTCTCCGCGACGCCCCCATGAAAGCCTACCTGATTACTACGTCCGCCATCTTCGGCCTGATCTCGCTGGCCCACATCGCCCGGATGGCCGCCGAATCTTCCGCCCTCGCGACCGATCCCTGGTACCTCCTCCTCACGATGCTCGACGCGGGCCTTTCTCTCTGGGGCGGGAGTCTGCTGCGTCGCTTACCGATGTCGTGAGCAGCGGTCCCTCAGAACAAGAACCTCAGACCGACGCAAAGGAGCCCGCTGGTCAGGAAGCCAAGCGACAAAACGATCGCGCCGGTCGTTCGTTTCCGAGGGAGTTCGTACCACATGAAGAGACTGCTGATCACCATGACGATCAGCCCGAGCGCAACAGCATCCATGCTGAGAGCCCAGACCGACGTGACGATCCAATCACGCTGGTTGCGGTCATCGTCGCGACGTTCGCCGGTGAACGTGTGCAGGATATGCATCACCCCCCAGGCGTTTAGTTCGATGCCCTTGATCCTGGCCTTTCGCCCGGCCAAGTCGGCCTTGATCTCGAAGATGTGACCAGGACGACTCGCGCGGAATTCCAGCAATCCCGGCGTGTTTCGGGTAACCGTCCATTCGATTTCCCCCCGAATCCCGAGTTGGCCCATCAGGTCGCGCGCTTGCGCCAGGTCCCCCTCCGACGGGGGCGCCACGATGTCACGCTCCACCGTCGTCTCCTGGCGGCTGTCCCAGAATTCGGCGAACTTCCACTGCGAATGGTTCAGCAACAAGCCCGTGAGGGCAAAGAGCCAGACGAAGAACAAGAGGTACAGACCCAAGTAGTAATGGAGCTTGCGATTCCATCTGCTGAAAGCCCCGGCCCGGTTCCGGGAAGCCGAACTGCCCTCCGCCGTGGCCTGTTCAGTAAATGAGGACATAGACGATGCTGATGAAGGAAGCCGCGCCCGCGGCCAGTAACACGGCCCCGGTTCTCCGCTCTCGGCGCATCAGGTACCAAAGATAGAGGCCACTCACGGTAACAAGGAGCAGGAGGTAGACGGTGGCATCGGCCAACCAGGACCAGACCCGCATGGCGAACCAGTTCATGCGGATCGCCACCAGATGTGGACCTGGCGATTTGTGAAGTTCGATGAAGGCGCTTGCGACTCCGGTGGTGCGCTCCTTGATCGAAGCGTCTTGCCTGGCCAGGTCGATGGTGACCGTTGTTGACCGGCCGGGCACGGAAACCGGAATCACCAGCCGATTCTCCTTGGCGAGGTGCTGGATCCAGCCCACCTCGCCGTGAACCTGCGCCTGGTCGAGGGCTGGCCTGAGGGCATCGATACGTTCCCGTCCGGAGAGCTGGTTCAAGTTCGCCGGCAATGGCAAATTCGACACAGTCCGTTCTGCGGACGTGCGCGGTTGCGCGGTCGGCAGCCAGCGGTGGACCAGGAAGAACACGCTGACGGAGAACACCAGCACGTACGGGCTCACGAACAGACCGGCGTACAAGTGCACATCCCGCATCCATCGGGACAGGTTGGGAATGTCTCGACCCGGTTTCGCGGGGGGCAGGGGTTCTGGTTCCGTCGGGCTTGGGATCGTGCTCATTTTTTGTGTCACTGCCCTTCAGTTCTCTCCAGGTTGTGGAACCGCTCAGTCCAACTCCAGCTTCACTCGGCAAGGAGTGGCGGCCCGGTGATCTCCATCCCATGCCCACGGAACAACCTCAGAGGAACGAACCGTGGACAGGTCGCGCTTGGCAACTCGGGGAGCTTCATACGTTCGACCTTCTACAAGCACGATCTCAGAGTCGACGTTCATCACCGAACAGCCTACTGTCCCGAAGCGTCCCGCCCAAATGGGACTGGAATCGGGCCGCGATACGTGATGGAAAATTGGCATCCCCAACTCGGAGATCCAATCGACTAAGCCCGCCACCATTTGACCTTGGCCACCACCAACATGGCCACTTCCCTTTCGTCGACACCCCAACCGCCTTGCCGTGTGGGGCGGCACTGCCTCGCCAGGGGGTGTGCCCAACGCGAGAAGCCCAGTTACCAGCTCCCGGGAAGCCCGGCCTTTTTGTCCTCCTGACTGCGGGTTCGCGTCGATCGCTGGTCGCCCTCGATGCGCGAGAAGCAAGAGCCTCGTCGGCTTGAACCACCCGCCCTCCTGGCCCGGTTTTACGGTACCTTTGTCACACAACTCGGCCCATGAACGCCCAGGATTTCTGACGATTTCAGGGAGGACGGGAATCCGCGGTCCTGATCGCCGCTCCGATCGGACCCAGCGCCTCACTCCAAATCCCCGCGTGACCCGGAAGCAGAGCGGTGTTAGGAGCAACAGCCATGACCCGCCGCGATTTCCTGAAACGCTCGTCGTCGGTCGCCGCGCTCGCCGCCGCCACTTACGTCCCCACCACCTTCGCCGCCGAGAAACCCCTCCGTGTCGGTCTCATCGGCACAGGCTGGTACGGCAAGAGTTCCCTGCTCCGCCTCCTCCAGGTTGCCGATGCCGAGGTCGTCTCCCTCTGCGACGTCGACTCCAGGATGCTCGCCGACGCCGCGGATATCGTTTCCAAGCGACAGAAGTCCGGAAAAAAGCCCCACACGTACGGCGACTTCCGCAAGATCATCGCCGAAAAGGACGTCGACGTGATGATGGTGTCCACGCCGGACCACTGGCACGCCATCCCGGCCATTGAGGCCATGCAGGCCGGCATGGACGTCTATTGCGAGAAACCCACCGCCGTCGACGTCATCGAAAGCCAGGCCATGGTCGCCGCCGCGCGGAAGTACAACCGCATCGTCCAGATCAACACACAACGTCGCAGCACACCCCATCTTATCGAGGCCCGCGACGAGATCATCAACGCGGGGTTGCTCGGCAAGATCCAGCACGTCGACATCTGCTGCTACTGGCACATGCGCAACCGCGACACCCTCGCTTCCGCGCCTGACATCACCCCGCCCGACTACCTGAACTACGACCTTTGGGCCGGTCCCGCGCCCCAACGTCCTTTCTGCAAGATCAACCATCCCCGCGGATGGCGCGCCTTCATGGAGTACGGCAACGGGATCGTTGGCGACATGTGCGTGCACATGCTCGATATGGTCCGCTGGCTGCTCGACCTTGGCTGGCCCAAGACCGTCACCTCGTGGGGCGGCATCCTCGTGGACAAGGCGAGCCGCGCCAACATCAGCGACACCCAGACGGCGACATTCGATTTTGACAAGGGCCTCCAGGTGGTCTGGAACCATCGAACCTGGGGGGCAATGCCGGATCCCGACTACCCATGGGCGGGCATCATCCACGGGGAAAAAGGCACGCTCAAAGCCAGCGTCTTCAAGTACGAGTTCATCCCGAAGGGCGAATCGAAACCCACCCGGAAACGCGACGCCCTGCTTGAGTACGCCAAGTATCCCGAGGATGAAACCGAGAAAGACCTGGAACGTCATGTCGCCTCCGCCATGCGGGGTCATTGGCGCAACTTCCTCGAAGCCCGCTCCAAGCGCGGTCACATGTTGCCGGTGGCTGACGTCGAACAGGCGCACATTTCCAGTTCCTCCTGCTTCCTCGCCAATCTTTCGATGCAGCTCGGCCGTTCGCTGGCGTGGGATCCGATCACCCACACGGTGGTGAAGGATGATGAAGCCAACGGCCTGCTGCGCCGTCCGTATCGCGCGCCCTGGACCCATCCCGATCCGGCAAGCGTCTGAGCACAAAAAAGGGACCGGATGGTTCCGGTCCCTTCGTGAACTTGGAATGAATCAAGGGCGGGCCGCCTTCGGCCCGCTTTGAGGGATCCTCAGGGTTTGGCTGCGCGCAGGAACACCGCCGCGTCATTGCCGATGGGCACGGTCACGGGAGTGGTCACGCCCGGCTGGGTCACCCAGGGTCCATTGACACTCGGCCCAAGCTGGAGAACCCAGCCGGCCGGGAGCGGACTCGGATTCGAGGTGACGGTCAGGTTGCCACCCGTACGGGTGACCGCCACACGAACGTCCGTCACACCGCCACCGACAGGCGGCGTCGGGTCTTCGGCCGGCGCCGGATGCGAGATCACCGTGTAGAAGTTGATCTCGCGGGGCGAGTTCACCCCCTGACCCGGTTGGTTCTGAAGGTTGATCTCGCCCTTGGCGGCGATGAGGATCTGTTTCGTCGTCGCGGCGACGCTCATCCCCAGGCTCCGTATGCCGCCTTGCGGCGCCGTGTTGATGAACGGGAGGAAGCTCGACGTCAGCGGAATCACCGTCTTGGTCGCCTCGTCAAAGCGCAGAACGCGAGCCGCGATTTGCTGTTGTTCGTATCCGTCCGGGCGGCTGACCCAACCCACCACGAAACGGTTCAAGGCATCAACACCGGCGTGCGCCCGATCGGCGTCGGCCCGGAATCCGCCTTCGCTCACATCCGCCACCGTCACGAAGGCGCGCGTGCGCGCATCCCAGATCGCCACGCGAACCGCGGTCGATCCAACAACGCGACCGACGAGGTAGACGAAGTGCGAGTTGATGTGACCGGCCAATCGGGTGCCGTCGCCGCGGCCCGTTTCAAAGGATTCACCCGACGTGGTTTGGTCGACAGGGTCGCCCTGGGCAACACCGGCGTTGTTGAAGAAGTACAACTTGCCGGCGACCCGGACCACGAAGCCGCCGTTGAATGCCGCCACGTTGGCCCAGAGATCGCCATCGGCAACCTTGAAGCTCTCCTTCACCACCGTTCCGTTGGGTGCGAAGATCGTCGCCACGGCCGCATTGCCATCGGGTCGGAACACCAGGGAACGATCCTCCACCACCGAGGCGAAGTTGCCGTCGCTCAACCCGACTACATCGCCACCGAACCGGGAGATCTGGTTGCCTGGCGCAGCTCCGGTGGTGGTTCGACCTGTCGCCGAGTCCTGTGCTTTGCTCAGCATCGTCTGGGTCAGGGTTCCGGGGTCGAGCGAGAATGTCTGGACCGCGCCGTAACGACCCTCACCAAGGCGGTCGAAGCCCGTCGCCCAACGGTTGCCAGAGTCGAACTCCGGATACAGGTGCGGCGAGGCTTCGGCACCCACGATGAAGTTGGTCGCGCCCGGGCGGGCGTCGCCGGCCACACGGCCGGGGTTACCGTTCTGGCGGGAAGCATTCACCTGTCCCTTGAACGGCGTGCCGTTGTCGGCGAAGAAACCTTCGCCCAATTTCATGGCGCCACCGGCGGCCGGTTGGAAGGCCACCACAAACCTTTGGAATTCAGCGGAGTCCTGGGCGAACGCGTTGGCCTCAATCAGGAACGTGCTGGTGCCGAGCACCGAAGCGTATGGCTCCCAGTTGCCCAGTGCGTCCTGGCTTTGGTTGATGACCACAGTATCGGGAACAATCCGGGTCAGACCGACCGATTCAATGCTGCCCGGCTTCACCGGAATCACGAATTGACGGAGCGCCACGACGCGCGTGCCAGGCTCGGGGGTCTGACTCTCCCAGGTCACCGCGATGGTGTCGTTGCGGAAAGCCACACGCGGATTGCGGGATTCCAGGGTTGCCGCCTCCGGCAGTTCCTTTTCGCTGACGTAGAACGTCTTACCAAGCGGTGTGCCTTGGGCATTGAAGACGCGCGCCAAAACAATCTTGGCGTTGCCACCGGTTCCGACCGCATCGTCAAAGACCACGGCCACCCGGCCCAAAGCATCAATGCCGACGTCGCAACGGCCAGGTCCCAACAGTTCCAAGTCATCCGCGACGCTCTTGCTCCAGCGAACCGTGCCGTTGGTGCTGATCACGCTGACCCAGACATGGTTCTTGCCGTCGCCATCCTTGCCAATGGCCACCGACGCGTAGGCGTCGTTGCCGTTGCCATGGAATCCGACCCCGTCACCGCGCCCGCCACCCGCCATGATCGCCTGCCCGGTCAGATCGCCCAGATTCAGGTTGGTCGAAGCCGGGGTGCCGTCGTTGTTGAAGAGCCGGATCGCCCCGGGTCCGTTATCCGAGAAGCGCACCGCGAAGCCGTTCTTGGTCACGCCCAGGCCATGCCACATTTCCGTCTTCGTCGCCGTCGCGCTGGCCAACTGCACTGCTTTGATCTCGGCGCCGGTCGGCGACACGATGCGGACGATGACATGGTTCTGACCGGATTCACCGCCATACAGGTCGACGAGGTCGGCGCCTTGGCGGCTCTCACCCACGATGACGATGTTGCTGCTGGAGAGGTAGTTCCAATCCCCGATTCGAATGTTGCCATCGCGCTGGTGGTAAGCCGGAGGTACCCCCATGGCGATGGAGATCGGCGTCCCGTCGTTGTTCAGCAATTGGACGGCCGGATAGTCGCCATTTCCCCCGTTGTAATCCGCGAGCAGTTCGGGGATTTCCAGACCGAGATCGTAACCCGTCGCGCCCATGCCGATGCCGTCGCCGAAAGGATTCGCTTTGATCTTCGGCCCCCAACCGGTGCCCCCGGGAATCGGGGTTTTGTCCGGTCGGAAGTACGAGAGGAACTTGGTCGTCACCGTCTGCCCCGAGGTGTCGGGCGCCTTGGAGGTGATCTCCGTATCGGGCGTGATCAGAGCGCCGGAGTCGCTGACCAGGGTCCAAACACCCGCGAGGTTATTGAGTCCCTCGCCGTCATCTTCCCATCCAACGATGACATTCCCGTTTCGAGCGATCGCAATCCCAATACTTTCCGTCTGGGTGTTGTTCAGGCGATCCGAGGTGTTCAGGTAGAGGGTCTCCGAGACGGGCCTAACCCCATTCTCCTCGGGTGTTCCCGGAAGCGCCAACTGTCCAAATGACTGACCTGCCATCAGTGCAATGCCGATGGCGGGCAACGAATCGAGTATTCTCATGCGGTGAGTTCTGCTGTTGAGTTTAGCCCTGACTGGATTTGTACCCATTCTCCCCGGAGTTCTGAAGGCCAACAAACCCACACGGATGCACGGCGAAACCGCGCCACCACTGGGTTCAATGCAACCAGAACTTCCGGAAGGAGAGGCTTGGGCTACTTCCAAACCGCACCGCCTGGCAACCGTTTTTTGACGAAAGACCCCCGATCCAGCGCTCTTCTGGGATCCGTTTGCTTGAATCAGCAACGGTTTGCGTCACCGGATGCCATTCCATCGAAGCGAAGGTCCGGCACCGAACCTCCTGCCAAGCCAACCACCCTCAGCCCTTCGGTTTCGCGAATTCAGAGTCTCCGATCTCCACGTTATGCTTCACCTCGTCCAGCTTGATCTGGAATCCCATCGTCTCGGGCTTCGGAATTTTCACCAAGAAAGGCACCTTCACCCCGTCGACATCCCGGTAATCCGTCAGGTCAATCTGGAAGGTCATCTCCCCGAAAGTCGAATCCACCGTCGATTCCTCCCGCACCAGCAGGCCCGTTTTTTGATCGAAATAGAGTCGGTCCGGCTTCCCGCCTTTCGGTGATGCCTCGATGACCCAGGCGTCCGCCCCTGCCACCTTGGCAGCCCCCTTCGCCTCCATGCGCTCGTAGGCTTCCTTGAGCTTCAGTTCCCGCGGAAAGACCTTCGACCGCTGGTCACGCGCCAACTCCGCCCCAGCCTTCTCGCGAAGGCCCACCCCCGGAGCATCCGCCCAGGAGACCGTGCCATCAAACCCCTCTCGCACCGCGCCAAAGCCAGCCAAGTCGACCGAACTGATCTGCTTGTTGGGCACCTTGGCTTTCACTTCCATCGATCCACTGAGCCCGACCGTGGTGATCTCCATCTTTCCCTTGGAGATCCGCGTCTTCAGTTTTTCCAGGGCCGCGCGTCCCCCGGCAGCTTCGATGTAACGGTCCAGGATCGCCTGGACGGTCGGTGGACTCGCCGGTTCGGCGGCGCCGGTGAATGGACTCGATGCGAAAAGAATCGCCAAGCCTGCCATTATGGTCGGTTTCATGGTTTGAGGAGCCGTGACCATGCTCAGGCTCACCTTCGCACGCAAGCCCACCGCCAATCCCGCGCTTCCCTGTTTCAGGGAAATTCAAATTCTGCCGGAATTTGCATTGACCATCGGACCGTTTCCGTGGACCTAGTCCCCCCAAGAACTTTCGCCTGTATGAACGGAATATCGTGGATCCATCGGGGCTCGGTCGCCGCCTTCACCCTCCTCTCTCTCTTGTGGAACGTGCCCGCTCAGTCCCGTTCCCTCGACAACTTCAACGACAACCTCAAGACCGGATGGACCGACTTCACCTTCGTTCCAGGGTTTGGCATTCCAACCGAAGCCAACGGCCAGTTCCGGTTTGAGCAGCCGAAATCCCCCACCGATGGCGGCATCTTTTCGGCCAGTCAAAAGACCTCCGAGGCGCTCGAACTCAAGGAGGGCCGCACCATCGAGATGCGAGCCGACGTCGTCCAGGGTGGAGCCAAAGACTCGTTCGCGGTGCTCGCCTTCATTCCCACCGAAGCGGCCGGCGGCCCTGGTTCGCTCGCCGGCTACGGCCTCGCCAAGTCCACCACCGACGTCCTCATCACCAAGGGCATCAACAAATACTTCGTCGCCGATGACAGCGTCACCGCCGAGCTCAAGCAGGAGGATGTCACCCTCGTGTTGCGTCTGACCGCCTCGGGCGGCTCCGTCATCGTCAACGCCCAAATCCTCGACAAGGCCGCCAACAACGCCGTGCTCTGGAATCGCACAGTCATCGACACGCCTGCCGCCGACGTGCTCGCCGACGGCTCCGACAGTCCCGCCGCCCCCTTCGTGACCAGCGGTTACTTTACCCTCTACCTCTACCAGGACCTCGACCAAGCCGCGGTCGAGGTCCCCTACCTCGTCGTCTACGACAATGCCGAGGTCTTCATCACCGACGAAACCGCCCTGGATGATTTCAACGACAATTCCAAGACCGGCTGGACGGACTTCACCTTCGTCCCGGGATTCGGCATCCCCACCGAGTCGAATGGACAGTTCCGATTCGAGCAACCGAAGTCCCCGACCGATGGTGGGATCTTTTCCGCCAGCCAAAAGACCAGCCGTCCGTTCGACCTCGTGGAAGGCGAACAACTGAGCTTCCAAGTGGACGTCGTCCGAGGCGGGGCGAAAGACTCCTTTGCTGTCCTGGCCTTCATTCCCACCACCGGGGCCGGCGGACCCGGTTCCCTCGCTGGGTACGGCCTTGCCAAGTCCACCACCGACGTCCTCATCACCAAGGGCATTAACAAGTACTTCGTCGCCGACGACGGCGTCACCGCCGAACTCAAGCAGGAGGATATCACCCTGGTGCTTCGGCTGACCGCGATCGGCGGCTCGGTTGTCGTCAACGCCCAGATCCTCGATAAAGCCGCCAACAACGCCGTGCTTTGGAATCGCACGGTCCTCGACACACCCGCCGCCGATGTGCTCGCCGACGGCTCGGACAGTCCCGCCGCCCCGTTCATCACCAGCGGCTATTTCACTCTTTACCTCTACCAGGACCTCGACCAAGGCGCGGTCGAAGATCCCTATCTCGTGGTGTATGACAATGCCGTCGTCTGGGCTCCGCCCGCAACCGGGAATCTCCCGCCGGAAATCAGCGAAATCCTCCCTGGGGACACGGAAAACTTCCTGCCCGCCTCGACCCGGGTCGAATTCAAGGTCTCGGACGACAAGGCGCTGAACGACGACCTGATCGCCGTGACGCTGAACGGCACGCGGTTCACCAAAGCCAACGGGCTGACCCTGACCGGCACCGGTTCGGCACGTACGGTCACGCTCGGCGGTCTGTCCGCGAACGTGGACTATACGGCCACCCTGGAAGTCACGGACAGCGACGGAGCCGCCTCCACCCGCAGCTTCACCTTCGACACCTTAAGCGCGTCCAACGTCGTGATGGAGGTCGAGGACTACAACTTCGGCTCCGGCCAATTCATCAACACGCCCGTGCCTCAACCGGAGCTCTCCGGACCCGATTCCGCTGGCTACGCGAACCAAACCGGGACCGCAGGCGTGGACTTCTTCGACACGCGGGACGTCCCTCGCCCGCAAGACGCCCCCTGGCGCCAGTCCGACCCGGTTCGCATGGCGCGCAGCCTGGATCGGGAACGTGCGAAATACTCCGCCGCAGGCGGGACTGGCGCGCAGATCTACGACTATGTGGTCGGGGATATCGCCACCGGCGAATGCTTGAATTACACGCGCAACGTCCCTGCCGGCCCGTATGAAGTGTACCTGCGCCAATCCGTGGCCAACCTCCTCAACGGCGAGAGTGTGCTGGAACTCGTGACCGGGGATCGCACGCAACCGGATCCGACGACCCGCGCGCTCGGCTCGTTCCTCGGGGTCCGTACAGGGTTCGTCTACCGTAACGTGCCGCTCACCGATGGCTCGGGCACCCGCAAGGCGATTCTTCGGCTGAACGGCCTCACCACACTCCGGCTGCGCCAGATCACCCCGGACCTTTCCGACGGGGTCCGCTATCTGAACTACCTCGTTCTCGTCCCGGTGGCGGACCCTGGAGCCCAACGCGCCACCGTCGCGTCCACGTCCCCAGCCCCGAATTCCACCGTCGTCACCGCCACACCGTCCATCGATGTGACGCTCCAGAATCGCGACACGACGGTGAACGTGTCCACGGTGAGGCTCCGCTTCAACGGCTCCGAGGTTCCGGCCACCGTCACAGCCAATGCCAACGGAGCCACCGTGCGCTACACCATCTCTCCCCTGCCCGCGTCCGGCAGCGTCAACTCGGCCTCGGTCCTGTTCAAAGACAGCGATGGACAGGACATCTCCACCGACTGGCAGTTCACCGTGTCCTATAACGCCCTCGACCCCGCCACCCGCATCTCCGGCACCGGAAAATCGCGCGGATTCAAACTCCACGTCGTCCAGGCACCCGTCGACGCCGGCGCCCTCGAAAACAGTCTCGATCGAGCCGAAACCCAGTTGGCCTCCGCGACCACCATCGCCCGCGCGGTAGACACCAACGCCGTCGCCGAGGTCATCAACTTCGACAAACGCACCGGCGGGACCGCGGGCGTCATCGCCGCCGACGTGATGGTTCCAGGCATCGATCCCGACAACACCGCCAATGGCGACAACGATTTCGCCGTCGAGATCCTCACCTATCTGGATCTCCCGGCCGGAGTTCATCGTTTCGGCTTCATCACCGATGACGGATACAAGGTGGCGTCCGGCAAAACTCCCATCAGTGCCGGTACCGCACCCCTCGCCTTCCACAACGGCGGACCCGCCGACGAAACCGTCGACTTTGTTGTAGCCCAGGCCGGGCTCTACCCGTTCCGCATGGTCTGGTACGAGCGCGGTGGCGCCGGACACGCCGAATGGACCTCCCTTGATATCGCCTCGGGCAACCGACTGCTGATCAACGGTGACGCCCCTGCCGCCATCAAAGCATGGACCGACTTCGATCCGGTTGCGGAGCCCTTCGTGGTCGAAGCCGGCTCCGCCGTCACGGGGCCGTATGCCGCGGACCCGTCGGCCGTGGTCAACACCACCGCCAAGACAGTCTCGATTCCAGCCACCGCCGGGAACCGGTACTTCCGGATACGTTCCAGCACCGCCGTTACGTTGAAGACCCCGCGCATCCAAGCCGGCTCACTGACCTTCATCTGGGAGTAGGGCCGCCAGTCAACGGGGCGCGGATTCGACTCCGACACCGGAGGTCAACGAACAGGACGAACAGGACACAGAAGGCTGAGCGACCGGCGCCACGAAAGGCGCCGGTTTTCGCATCCACACCGACCGGTTGCCGAGGATTCGCTCGGATGCGCACACCCGGTTCTTGGGTTAAGAGGTGAGCGCTCGCTCCCTGGGATCCTCCCGTGAACCATCGCTGAAATTCTTCAGGGCCATGGACCTTGTTTTTAGTTCCCGGGGAGAGTGTTGCAGCGGGAACCCCTGCTGGCCCGGGTCCGTATTCTCACTTTTCGGATAGTTGAACCCCAAAAGTCGCTTTACACGGACCCGACGGGACGCCTAGGTTCCGGGCTCTCGAATCTCGTTTGGACCCAGATTGAAGAATGGTATGACAGCAGTCCCGAAGGCGCAGAGCATCAAGGAATTCAGCCGGCACGACAAAGACACCGGATCGCCGGACGTGCAGGTCGCTCTCCTCACACGCCGTATCAACCATCTCTCGGAACACCTTAAGGCCAATGCCAAAGATTTCAGCTCCCGCCGCGGGCTCCTGATGCTGGTCGGCAAGCGCCGCCGTCTTCTCGACTACCTTGGTCGAATCGACGCGAGCCGCTACACCGACGTAGCCAAGAGACTCGGCCTCCGAAAGTAACGGGCCCGACTCAGGCAGGTGCTCGGCGCCCGGACCCTGCACCTCCGTTCGTACCCCGGGGCGGCCAGTCTCGGAATCGGGGGACCGGCTGACCGCCAACGCGACCCCCAAATAACTTTGGACCGCTGGACCTGGGAAATTTCATTCAACCTCCGCCAACCGGCGGTTGAATGAAGTTCCCCTCGGCCAGCGGCTAACTTGTAACCATGGCTGAAAGAGTCGTCGCCCAAATTGGCGATCAATCCATCATTATCGAATCCGGGAAGCTCGCCAAACAGGCAGACGGATCCGTCACCGTTCAACTCGGGGAAACCATCGTCCTTGTCGCGGCCGTCGCCGCCACCAAGGCGAAACCCGGTCAGGAGTTCTTTCCCCTCACCGTTGACTACCGCGAGCGCGCCGCCGCCGCAGGCCGCTTCCCCGGCGGTTACTTCAAGCGCGAAGGACGCCCGTCCGAAAAGGAAATCCTCACCTCCCGCATCATCGACCGCCCCATCCGCCCGCTCTTTCCCAAGGGCTGGTTCAATGAAGTCCAGGTCCAGGCCATCCTGCTCAGTGCCGACGGCCAGAATGACTCGGACATCCTTGCCGCCAACGGCGCCTCCGCCGCCCTTCTCGTCTCCGACATCCCGTGGGCCGGCCCCATCGGCGCCGTCCGTGTCGGCCGTGTCGCCGGCCAGTTCGTTGCGAATCCCTCGCACGACCAGATGGAACAGAGCGATCTCGACATCTTCTACGTCGGCAACGAAAGCGATGTCGTGATGTTCGAAGGCTCGGCTGACGAATGCACCGACGCCGACTTTGTCGCCGCCCTTCAGTTCGGTCAGCAGGCCATTCAGCCCCTGATTGCCGCCCAGAAGGAACTCGCCGCCAAACTCGGCAAGACCAAACGCCAGATCAACGTCAGCGTTGTCCCCGACGACATTCTCAAGGCCGCCCGAGGAGCCATCGGTTCTGGCATTCTCACCGCCCTGCTGACCCCCGGCAAACTCGCCCGCGAAGCCGCGTGCAAGACCATCGAAACTCAGATGGGCGCCAAGCTCGTCGAGAAATTCGGCGCCGAGAAGGTCACCGAGTTCGTCATCAAGGACGCCTTCTACTACATCCAGAAGGAGGCCATTCGCGCGCTTATCCTCGATGACGGCAAACGCCTCGATGGACGCGCACCCGATGACCTCCGTGCGATCGGCGGCGAAACCAGCGTTCTCCCCCGCTCCCACGGCTCGGCCATCTTCTCCCGCGGCGAAACCCAGGCTCTCGCCCTCGTCACCCTCGGCACCACCGAAGACGTCCAGGAGTTCGATGCCTACACCGGCGGCTCCAGTGAGAAAAAATTCATCCTCCACTACAACTTTCCGAATTTCTCCGTCGGTGAAACCGGCCGCATCATGGGGCCCGGTCGCCGCGAAATCGGCCATGGCGCCCTCGCGGAACGCAGCATCAAACCAATGGTGCCCCTCAAGGAGTACCCATACACCGTCCGCATCACCTCCGAAATCATGGAGTCTAACGGCTCCACTTCCATGGCCTCCGTGTGCGCCGGTTCTCTCGCTCTCATGGACGCCGGTGTCCCTCTGACCCGCCCCGTCGGCGGCATCAGCATCGGCATCTGCTGCGAACATGACGACGACGGCAAGCTTGGTCGCTACAGCCTCCTCACCGATATCATCGGATGGGAAGACCACTTCTGCGACATGGACTGCAAGATCGCCGGCACCGAAAAAGGCATCACCGGCTTCCAACTCGACCTGAAGCTCAAGGGCCTGCCCATCGGAGTTCTGACGGAGGCCGTTGAAAAAGCCCGCATCGCTCGTCTCAAGATCCTGGATGCGATGAAGGGCATCCTCCCCGAGCCACGCGCCGAGATGAGCAAGTACGCCCCGCGCATCATCCGTCTCCGGATCAACCCGGAGAAGATCGGCGCGATCATCGGGCCCGGCGGCAAGAACATCAAAGCCCTCGTCGAACGTTCCGGCTGCGAGATCAACATCGAGGACGATGGCTCGGTCTTGATCTTCTCCATCGACGAGGAAGGCATGCGCATTGCCCGCGAAGGTATCGAAGCCATCGCCGCTGAAATCGAAATCGGCAAGATCTATCGAGGCAAGGTCGTCTCCATCAAGGAATTCGGCGCCTTCGTTGAAGTCATTCCCGGACAGGACGGCTTGGTCCACATCTCCGAACTCGCCGATTTCCGGGTCAAGGCCACCGAGGACGTCGTCAAGTTGGGCGATGTCATCTGGGTCAAGTGCATCGGCGTTGACGAGAAGGGCCGGGTGCGCCTCAGCCGCAAGGCCGCCATGGCCGAGCGCGCCAAGGAACTCGAACCGAAGGCCTAGGGCACCGCACAGGATCTCCTTCAAGAAAGGGCGTCGATCGCGAGATCGACGCCCTTTCTTGCGCTTACTTCCGCCGCGTCCACGCGGCCACGAACATCCCGTTCCCGCCCCAGTCCTGTGGCCAGATCCAAAGGCGATTCTTGGCCCGCGACTCGGATTTCGCCCCCGGCCCCCGGCGGTGACTGTCCGGCAACGGCAAAGGCTCGAAGCCGGGCATGGCGGCTTCGAAGGCGTCTGACACTTTGACGGTTTCCTCGTGGGTCAGGGTACAAACCGAGAAAAGGATTCGGCCCCCCACTTTCACCCCGGCAGCCGCGTTCTTGAGCAGCCGAATCTGCAATGCCGACAGCTCCGTGACGTCTTCGGGCATCATCGACCAGCGTGCATGGGGATTCCGCTGCCAGGTCCCGAGCCCGCTGCACGGAGCATCCACCAACACACCGTCGAACATCGTCTTCCCAAAACGAGCCTCCCCGCCCTCCCACTCGGCCCAACGGATGTTGAAGAGATTGGCCCGGCCCGCTCGCACGCGAAGCCGATGCAAACGCCATCCCGCCCGGTCCGTCGCCCACACCACCCCGCGGTTTCCCATCAAATCCGCCAGATGGAGCGTCTTGCCGCCTTCCCCCGCACAGGCGTCCCACCACGTTTCGCCCGCACGCGGCGCACACAACTGCCCGACCATTTGGGAGGTCAGATCCTGGATCTCATAGGCGCCCGCCTGAAATCCCGCTTCCCTGAACAAGTCCTTCGGCCCCTGGTAAACCAATGCGTCGGGTGCGACCTCCGGAAGCGGCTGAACCACCTCTCCTAACGACATCTTCACCGCCTCCGCCGTTCCCGGACGGGCCCGCAACCAAAGCTGCGGCTCCTTTTGCAGCGCCTTCCACCACTCCGGGCCGCCTGCCACCCGGTCCCGAACCCAAGCCGGAACCGCACGATCCCACCCCTGAGGCGCCACCGAATCCGGCTCCAACGCATACCGGCGTGCCAGGTCAGCCGCCGATTCGATCTGACGCGACAAAGGCAGTCCGCGCCCCACGAACCCGCGCCAACGAAAATAGCTGAAGACAAACCTCGCCACTTCGCCCGCGGTGTCACGACGAAGACCCACTTCCTCTTTCAACACCACCCGGAGCACGGCGTCTGCCGGATGATCCCGATCCACGCCACCGACAACCCGAGTGGCCAACGGAAGCGCCAGGACCTCCTTTCGGATGGGCTCTTCCTCGGGAGTCCGATTCCCTCCCTCAACCGGAACCTCACGCCCTTCCCGACCCCCTTCATCTCTCCGATCGCTCCGTGGAAAATCGCGTCCTGACCCGGTCCCCGAACCCGCCTCGGACCTGCGCCAGGGGCCACGGCGACGATCCAATCCGCGATCGTTATCGCGGTCGCGACCCCGTCCGTCGCCCGAATTGCTCCAGGAGCCTCCGTAGCCCCTCACCGACGGCCCTGGGTTGACTGCCGACTGGCCTTCCGCGGGCCCTCCTCTATATAGCCGGTCCGGCGCGCCCGACGCGTCGCCCGGCCCTGGCCCAGGGGCTTTGTCCTTCGCTCGCGCTTCCTCCGTGCGTGGGCCTTTGTTCTCGGAGATGGGGCCCGAGACAAAAGGCCGGCTCTTGAATCGGCCTCGTTCCTGAAAGGCCGGTCCGCGCCGGCCCGGTCGCGTTCGGTCGTCCGGGGCCGACGACGCGGCGCCTTGCCCGGGCCACTGTTTTCGATACGGTCGGCTCTCGGAACCCGGCTTCGAGGGAACGGCTCCCGGACCTTTGCCTGCCTGCCCTGCGCCGGGCGCCGCCCTCCGGACGGGCGACCAGCGTCTCTTGGAATTCAAATCAGCCACGACCCACCAATCCTCATCGGTCGTGGGCCGGCAAACAAGAGCCGCGAAACGACCAGGTTACCGACGTTCCAGCAGTCCGCGCGCCTTCATCCAGTCTGCCACCCGGTCGGGCCAGGTCGTCACCGCATCGGCCGTCCGCCGCAGTCCATAGCCATGCCCACCAGTTGGATACACATGGAGTTCGAAGGAGACTCCGGCCTGCTTCAAGGCCGATGCATACCCGAACACGTTCTCGACCCGGACGGGATCATCCTGGGCCATCACCAGAAAAGTCGGCGGCGTCTCCGCGACGAGCTTCAATTCCGGCGACACCCGGTCGTTCTCTTCCTTCACCGTCAGGTAGCCCGGATACACCAGTACAGCGAAGTCCGGTCGGCTCGACAGTTCGTCCGCCGCATCCACTTTCGAATAGGTTCTCCCCAGCGTCGTGCTCGTCGCCGCAGCCAGGTGGCCACCCGCCGAAAAACCGAGCACTCCCACCCGCTGGGGATCGATGTCCCACTCGGTTGCGTTCTGGCGAATCAAGCCCATGGCCCGCTGCGCGTCCTGAAGCGGCGCCGCGTGCTTCTCCAAACCTTCCCGTCGAGGCACCCGGTACTTCAACAACACGCCTGTCACGCCCATCGTATTCAGCCACTCGCAGACCTCCGTGCCTTCCAGGTCCATGGCCAGGATGTGATACGCGCCTCCGGGACACACCAGAACGGCCGCCCCATTGTGGCTCGCCGCCGGCGGCCGATACACTTCGAGGGTCGGCTCCGAGACATTCCCAAGCCGGATCAATCGGCGGCCCGCGATCAGACCTTCCGTGGGCTTGGTCAGGTCCTGTTCCGCCGGCAGCACCTTCGTCTCACCCGGGGCTTTCCCTGGCCAGAGGGCCCGCGGCGCGTCGGCTGCCTGCGCCACGCCCTGGGCGAGCCAGGCGACGAGCGCCAGGCTGACCGTCAGCGTCTGAATTCCTGTTCGGTTCATGATCGGCTCGCCTCACTTCCGTTTCGCGGTCCATTCGATCGTGACCGGCGCGCCACCCATGTCGGTCTTGGTGTAGCCCAGCAGTTTGTCACCCTCGACCTTGCCCGACATCTCGTAGGTCATGCTTCCGCCGTCGGGACGGTCACGCTTGATCGACCAGGAGAACTTCGCTCCCTCGACCTTTCCGTCCTTCAAGTCGAGCCAGCGACCATCCGGACGCGCAAACCGGCCGGTCAGATTCGCTCCATCCTGCTTCAGGGAGAACGGCAGATCCACCGGGTCCCCGTTGGGTCCGGGCAGGGTCGCCACCCATTCACCAGTCAGGTCGGACGCCGCCGCCGCCGCCGTCGCTCCCGCCGAAACCGGCGTTTCGCCCAACGCCGCCGCCAGCACGGGCTCGATGCTCTCCGCCCAGATTCCATACGCCTTCTTGGAGAGGTGGAGGAAGTCCGGCATCAGATCCCGCGGAATGGTTCCATTCGAAGCCAGGAACCGGTGCCCAAAGTCCACCCAGTGCACGTTCTGACCGTCCGCCAGCTTCTGAATGATTTGATTGACCTGAAGCACTTTGCCGCGCTGCGCTGACGGATTCTCGCTCCGGGGGAAAATCGGGATCAGCAAGACCTTGGTGTCCGGAAGGCGCTCCCGCAATTTCCCCACGATGGCCGCGACGCCGTCCGCGATCTGCTCCACGGTGTTGTCCTCGCCGTTCGAGTTGTTGGTCCCGATCATTACCACTGCCGCCTTGGGCTTCAGGCTCGTCAGGTTTCCATTGTCCAGTCGCCATAGGACATGCTGCGTCCGATCCCCGCCGATCCCCAAATTGATGGCATTCCGGGGCGCATAATAGGTCGCCCACGCCTCACGCCCCTCACCCTCCCAACCCTGGGTGATCGAATCCCCGATGAAGATCACCTGGGATTTCTCACCGAGCGTCATCGCGTTGGTGTTCATCGTGCCATGCCGCCGCTGCCAGCCTTCTTCCGGCCGAGGCGCCGGTTCCACCGCGGAATGGGCATGGACACGCCCGACGGCAAGAACACTCAAGCCCGCCGCCAAAACGGAATAGAGAAAGGTCGTTTTCATGGAAAAATGGGTCGGCCGAATCACAAGCCACCCACCCCCGAAGTGCAAGTGGTCTCAGAAGGATTTCCAAAATCTGGGATTTGAAATCCAGGGAACGAATCCCAGACTCCCACGAAGCCCGCGCCATGAACTCCGACCTGATGCCCCAGTCCCGACGCTCATTCCTCGGCACTCTCACCACGGCCGCCGCCGCCACGGCGCTCGGCACCGTTCCATCCCTCGCCCAGACCCCGGCCGCGCGCCTTCCGCTGGGTATGGACAACTTCGCCGTCCGCGCCTTCGGATGGAAGGGCCGAGAGCTCGTGGACTACGCCGCCTCCCTGAAGCTCGACACCCTGTTCATCACGGATCTGCCCTCCCTGGGTTCCCTCGACCTGAAATCCACCGAGGAGCTCGGCCGTTATGCAACCGACAAGGGCCTCCAGATCCTGCTGGGATCTTGGAGCATCTGCCCCAGCGCACGATCGTTTAAAAAGGATTGGGGCACCGCCGAGGAACACCTGGCCTTGGGCCTCAGGCTTTCCAAGGCTATTGGCTCCCCTTTTTTCCGCATCATTCTGGGCGGTCGAGAAGACCGCCGCTCACCCGGGGGCATCCAGGCCCGCATCGCCGACACCGTCAAAGTCCTTGCCTCCCAGCGCAGCCTAGCCACCGATCTCGGGGTCAAGGTGGCGGTCGAGAATCACGCCGGCGACATGACCGCCACCGAGCTGGTCTCCCTCATCGAAGCCGCCGGCAAGGATTGGGTGGGTGCTAATATGGACTCCGGCAACGCCGTCTGGACCCTCGAAGACCCCATGGACAGCCTGGAGAAGCTCGGGCCCTACGCCTTTACCACCAGCCTCCGCGATTCCGTAGTCTGGGAATCCGAGAAGGGCTGCAAGGTCCAATGGGTCGCCATGGGCGACGGCACTGTCGTCGACCTCAAGGCTTACTTCGCCCGCTACGTGCAGCTCTGTCCGAAGGTTGCCGTGAACATCGAGACCATCGGCGGTTTCGCGGCCGAACTCCCGTATCTCGAGAATTCCTTTTGGGAGGCCTGGCCCAACCGTTCTGGCGCTGATCTCGCCCGCTTCCTGCGCCTCGCCAAACGCGGCAAAGCCATCGCCCAATACGACGGTGGCAACCGCGAGCGCCAACAGGAAGATCTCGAACGCAGCCTCCGCTACTGCAAGGAAACGCTGGAACTCGGCTTCAAGCGCTGAGCCTGGGCTCTTCGGTCTGCCCGTTTCCCAAGGGGCTTGGCTCCATGGTACTCTGGGCCGCATGCAGCGCGCGCCCAACCCGCTCTCGGTGATCCGCCGGTTCATGGCACCCGGTACTGCGGAGTGCGGTCGCATCCGAAGCGAGCTACGGCCTTGGCATCGCGCGGAGCGCTCCGGTTCAGGGTTCATGAGCCGTTCTATTCGGATCAGGCCGCTTCCCGCGCGCTTCAGCTACCCCCGGCGCGTCCGCCTTGCCCTGAGCGTCGTCCCTATCGCCCACCGTCCAGACCGTTACCGTGGCAGACCCCGCCGCACCGATCTTCGGGCCCGCCCGCTCCTACCGCCTCAGCACGGATCCATAGTCGCCGACGTCTCGGATCGCCGTGATTCCAGAACCGTTCCCAAGCTCAGGGTTTGGCCGCAGTCGCCGTCTGGGTGATCCCCAACACCATGCCCTCTGGCCAGACGGCACCCGCCTCCACCAACTTCGAAACAGGCCGACTTCGCGTTCACTCAGCCCCGGGAACTGGTCGCGCTTCCTCACCGGCGGCATGGCGAATTCCGGGACCTGGTCCGCGACAAACTTCATCAACTAGCTCTCGCTGCTATGCGCCGGAATCACAGGCGGCAATCCCGAATTACCAGGGCTCAGCATCGATTTTCGATCGGTCAACCGATACTGACCCCGCGCGCGCTCACCCGCGTGACACGGCACACAGGAACGCTCCAGGATCGGCTGGATGTCCTTCACGAACTCCACCGTCGATCCGGCCTTGGCCACCTGCTTCGATGCCGTTTCCACCGCGATCGTCCTACCCTGGATCCGCTTCGCGATCGCTTGTGCAGCTTCCCGATCCAACGGCTCCATCACCCGCGCCAAGGCCATCACGGCCCAACTCGTCCCGGTCGCCGAGATCCAGGCGTCCCGGCCATGGGGGAATCCACTCTCCATCGTTGGTTGAAACGGAAATGCCCGTCGTCGGATATGCCAGGTTCCGTCCCGACCCTGGCTTCCCACGAGGTATCGAACGGCCCGAACACATTCCGGGCGCGTTGACTCATACTCACCCGTTTCACGCAACGCATAGAGAGCCTGGCCGGTCGCGTAGGCGTCTGCCTCCAACCCTGGCAGCTGCGCCCAGCCCCCGTCCTCACGCTGACGCGATGCCAACCGCTCCAGCATCTCTCGCAGCTGGCTCCGCGGAACACCGGCCCAATGCAATCCCAACACCTGATACACCCGCTCCTCGTGGGTGACCGGCTTCGCACCCATGAGCCAGTGTTGCGCCAAACGAATGCGCTGCTCGAACTCGGAAGCCCGCGCCGGCCAGCCGAAATGTTTCAGCCCATGCAGCGCCAGCGCCGTCGCGGTGATGTCGGAAGCCTGCATCGGCGGACGCGGCATGTTCACATTCCAACGACCGTCCGCCTGCTGAATGGCCGCCAGATGATGAACCAGGGCATCCGTTTCCGCCGTTGTTCCAACGCCCGCGGTCCGCATTGAAAACAGAGCGTACCCGTAGGTGTGCGGCGCATCCGGATGGAACATCGGCTCGGCATCCAGAGCGGCGCCCTTGTGAACATCGATCACCATGCTCACCAACCGCTTCAACGCCGCCTCATCCGCCAGCACTCCGCGCGCCTTCCCTTCCGAAACCGCCGCCAACGGAAAGTACTGCTGATGGCAGGACACGCACTGCTGCTTCGAGGCATGCCGCAGAAACGATTCCCTCGAAACCTCCGCTGTCTTTTGCAACGCAGGCAACGCCGACGCGATCGCCGTCGCTCCGGAAATCGGATCCATCGGTGCCACGGCGCTCGCCGCGTTGACTCGGTGGGTCGCTACGCGGTTTTCAGCTGCCGCCGAAACCAACGACGCAGCAGCGCCCGGGTTGCGTTCCGACCGCCCGGCGTTACCGCGTTCAACCTCTTCCAGTAGCCGCGCCAAGGCCGTCTCCCCGCGTTGTCGCGCCAGTGTCACGGGCGTCCGGGGCTCTCCCAGGAACGCATCCACCGGCTGACCTCCTTCGGCCAGAGGATCGGCACCGTGACGGACCAAAAATTCCGCCATCGTGGCGTCTCCCGATTCCATCGACGCCGCCCAATGGAGCGCCGTGTACCCGGAGAAGGGTTCCGACGCCCGAACGTCGGCGCCGCGCTCCACCATGAGACGGGCCATGGCCGCATCGCCCCTCCATCCCGCATGGGTCAACGCCGTGCCAAACGGAATCACCTGATCGGCTTTCGCCCCGTGATCGAGGAGGTACTTCACCAACGCGCCATCCCCGCGATACGCCGCCCACATCAGCGGCGTGCGAAGTCCGCCCCAGATCGGATCTCCCACCGGCGACGTCGGCATCGGAACGGCATTCACGTCGGCCCCACGTTCCACCAGCCATCGAACCACGTCCTGGTTCATCGCCGCCATCGCTCCCATCAGCGCCGTGGCACCATAGCGGCTCTTCGCGTCGACGTCGGCTCCATGCGCCAGGAGTAGACGAACGCTCTCCGTCGCCCCTGGACTTCGCGACGCCAGCATCAGCGGCGTGTGCCCCAGTTCCGAGGCCGCGTTGGGCTGCGCTCCGCGATCGAGAAGCAGCTTCACCAACTCCGCCTTCGCGGCGCCGCGCAACAAGGCCGTCGCTCACGCCGAATCCGTAGCTTTCGCATCGGCACCCAGGTCGAGAATTGCCCGAACCATCTGTGGCGATCCCAACCGGGCCGCCAGCAGCAGAGGTGTCTCCCCCGATTCATTCCGAGCTTCGAGGCGCCCCGGCTGTTTCAGAAGGGTGGTCAGCGCGGGCACGTCGTCGCGCCGGATCGCCTCCCGAATCTCGTGGGCACCGTTGGACGCCTCCGCCGCGAGGCCCGGATAAACGCACGCCAGGACGATGACTACCACGAGGAGAATGACCTTGATCGACACACACACTTCGCCCCGTGCCATGGAACGGACCTGGGCCGAAGCAGGGGATCCAAGGTCCAAAGGAAAGAGCGCTCCGGCCATCGACGCTCGCGTTAGGGGCGACGCCCCGTCTCTCAATCCACACCGGTAGCCACTCGTCTCGATCCTCATCGTCGTCATGATCTAATCCTTCCGTTCGGCCTATCCTCTGCCAGACGGAGGGGTTCCCGCCATACCCCCAAAGGGGATGCTGAAAGAAACCCCCCGGGGGTCCGGGAGGAGTGCGTTTTGGCGCTTGCGGCGTCGGGGCGGTAAGCAAACGCTTGGCGCGCGACGATGTCGGCATCCCCCACTCACCCGAAGCACTATTGCGGCGTTTTTGGCGTCTACGGCAGCCTGAATGCCTCGGAGCTGACCTATTGCGGCCTGTACGCCTTGCAGCACCGTGGCCAGGAGAGCGCTGGAATTGTGACCAGCGACGGCAAACAGTTCCGCCGACATATCGGCATGGGACTTGTTCCCAACATTTTCCAGGGCAACATGCTCCACGATCTGGTAGGGCATATAGCAGTCGGACACACCCGCTATTCGACCACCGGTTCGTCCATTCTTCAAAACGCCCAACCCCTGGTCGTCAATTGTGCCCGCGGTCAGATCGCCATCGCTCATAACGGCAATCTCACCAACGCCTGCCAACTGCGCGACGAGCTCGAGGAAAAGGGGTCGATCTTCCAGACCACCGTCGACTCCGAGATCATTCTCCACTTGATGGCGCAGCCGCCGGAAAACGGCGAACCCAACTCCCTTATCAGCGCCCTGCGCCGCATCGAAGGCGCCTATTCCCTCGTCATCATGACCAATGACGAGCTGATCGGGGTCCGCGATCCTTTTGGTTTCCGCCCACTCTCCCTCGGCAAGCTCGGGGACTCGTGGGTGCTCTCCTCCGAGACCTGTGCCTTCGACCTCATCGGAGCGACCCTGATCCGGGATCTCGAACCCGGCGAGGTCGTGATCATCAACGCCGAGGGCGTCCGCAGCGTCCACCCGTTCCCGGACCAGCAACGACGCGCTTTCTGCATTTTTGAGTACGTCTACTTCGCCCGCCCCGATAGCACCATCGGAGGCCAGAGCGTCTACCGCGCTCGTGTCGAGATGGGCCGCCGATTGGCCCGCGAACATCCCGTCCAGGCGGATATCGTGGTTCCGGTTCCCGACTCGGGCAATTACGCCGCCCTCGGATATGCCCTCGAATCCGGCATCCCGTATGAGATGGCTTTCGTCCGAAATCATTACGTCGGCCGAAGCTTCCTCCAACCCACCCAGCTGATCCGTGACTTCAACGTCCGGGTGAAGCTCAACCTCATCGCCGATCTCGTCCGCGGCAAACGCGTCGCCATCGTCGACGATTCCATTGTCCGCGGCACCACCAGCAAAGCCCGTGTCACCAGCCTCAAGGAGGCCGGTGCCAAAGAGGTCCACGTGCTCATCAGCTGCCCGCCGCACGTGAACCCTTGCGTCTATGGCATCGATTTTCCCGACCGGAAAAAGCTGATGGCGGCCAATTACACCGTCGACGAGATCCGCCGGTACTTGAACGCCGACTCGCTCGGCTACCTGTCCCTCGACGGCATGGTCCGTGCCGTCGGCACCGATCCGAAAGGATTCTGCCTCGCCTGTTACAACGGGGATTATCCAGTTCCCTACAGTCCAACCCTCGAAAAGCACGTCATGGAACGTCGCGCCGCCCGCGCCGAGAGCTTCAGCGAGACGTTCAAGAAGGATGCCCTCCAGGCCCGACTGCTCTAGCACTACAGCGACACTTTCGAAGAAATGGATCGCGGACTGACACAGCGGCTGGAAGCCGCTGCCACGCTGGAAGAGCCCGGAAGGCTCTTTGGCCGGAAGTGTCGCTGTAGTGCTAGTTGACCTTTTCGATCGACCGCGCGAGGCACCTCCCCCGACGGACCGACCGGGGAGGGTTCAGGAACAGCCGGGGATCCCTCACCCATCCACGTGTTCTCCCATGAAAATCGTCGCCATCCTCGGAGCCTCCGCGAACCGCGATAAGTTCGGCAACAAGGCCGTCCGCGCCTACGCGAGCCAGGGATTCACTGTCTACCCGGTCAACCCCAAGGGATCCTCCATCGAAGGTCTGACTTCCTATCCGTCCATCCGCGACGTTCCTCAGCGACCCCACATCGTGTCGGTGTATCTCCCGCCCGCCATCGGCATCGCGGCCCTCCCCGACGTCGCGGCCCGGGGGTGCGACGAACTTTGGCTCAATCCCGGCGCCGACACCCCTGAAGTGATCGAGGCCGCCGAAAAGCTCGGTCTCAACGTGATTCAAGCCTGCAGCATCGTGGGCCTCGGCCTGTCGCCCCACACCCTGTAAGATGTCCAATCGCCTTCAGGGCAGTTCTTCGATCGTGATATCCTTGAACGACACCACGGTTTTGCCGTCGCCGTGGATCTGCACCGCAATGAGCCCGGACTGTGGGATGGATGCATCCTTTTCCGTGTAATCCACGGTTGTGACCCCGTTCAGCTTCAGCACAATCCGAGGTCCCTCCGCCCGGATCTCGTATTCGTTCCACTCGTTTTCCTTCAGGGACTTCTGGATCACGGCCGGATCGGGCTTCGCCAGCATCGTGTTCCGGCGGGTCTCGTCATAGATCGCACCCCACCAACCCGCACCAATGTCGGCCTGGTAGCCAACCATCTCGTGGTGCTGCGGCTTCCGCTCGCTCCGGATCTGAACGCCCGAGTTCACGAAACCTTCGGTCCCGATCAGTTTCACTTTCATGCGCAGAACAAAATTGCTGTAGCGCGCCGTGGTCGCCAGGAACTCGTTCCGCGGCACTTTCTCCGTCAGGGACCCGGCCTCGATCGTGCCGTTCACGATCCTGAACGTCTTGGCGGTGTCACCTTCCCAACCCGCAAACGTCTTTCCATCGAACAACGATTTGGCCGCGGCCTGCGCCGGGCTGGCAGTGGCTAGGACGAGGGCACAGGTCAGGCCGGCGGTAGCGATCAGGGCTTTCACGACCGTGATCATGAACCGGCCCGCCTCAAAAATCCAGCCCCCCCCCTAGACGCCCCAAGGCTCATGACAGTCCTGCTCCCAAGGCAATCCGTGAGTCGCATTCGCGAGTCGCGCCAGACTCCGTTCCCGACGGGAGAATTTTCCTTGTAAGGTTCGCACCCAATCCCGCGTTTCCCCTTCGGTGGCCATCGCTCCAAGCAATCTCGCAATCAACCTCCCGTCGGTAGCGGCAGGCGTCTGGCTTGACGTCAAGCCGGGCGTCTTGCCCTGCGGCCTCTTCGGTTCAACGTCGCGACAGGCGCCCGCTCCTTGGAAAGGCGACCGACTCTACTACCCCGCTGCAGGGAGGCATGATCTCGAAACCCAACGCCTCACCCGGACCCGGGAAATCATTGCCGATCCGAGGCCTGCCCCCGCTCAATTGCCGGATGTCGCGCGCGCGATCCCTTGCCATCCTTTGGTTGCCCGCCCTCGCCTGGATGGCCCTGATCTTCATCGCCTCCGCCGATGCCGAATCGGGATACCATGGCTCCCGCATCCTCGGCCCGGTCATCCGCTGGTTCGTGCCCGACATCGACCCAGTCGCCCTCGAACGGACGATCCTGTTCGCGCGAAAAGGGGTGCACTTCGTCACCTTCGGCATTCTCGCCGCACTCCTGTTTCGTGCGCTGTCCCCCAGGATGGAAGACGCGTGGGTCCCGGCAACCGGTTGGAAGGCCTGGGGCATCACCGTCGCGTATGCCGTCAGCGACGAACTCCACCAGACCGTTGTTCCCTCACGCGTCGGTTCCCCGTGGGATGTTCTCATCGACGCCTTCGGGGCGGCCGTCGCGGTGGTGATCCTTCGACGGTGGTGTCGGCGCCGAAACGGCGCCTGATCCGATGAAGCAGCCGATGGCCGGGGTCGCGATCCTGTTCGCGCTCGGCATCGGAATCGGCCGCTACGTTCCTGCGTTCCCACTAGGGATCGCCGCTGCGGCGATCCTCGCGGCCTTGGCCGTCCTCTATGGGTTGCGGCATCCTTTGATGTGGCTTGCCGTAAGCCTCATCCTCGCCGGTTGGGCGGACATCGCCCGGCACACCGCCGTCCTTTCACCGTTCGATCTGCGCGAAACGACTCCCGAGAACGACCACCTGGTCACGCTGCACGGAACGCTCTGCGAGACTCCCCAGCTTCGCCTCCAAGGCATCGCCGCCCGGCGCTCCACCAATTCCTACGCCGTGCTCGACGCCGAACTCTCGGTGCGCCCGGACGGCCGGATGACCAGGGTGGCCGGACGGATCCTGGTCTCGACCGCTGGCGTCCCGAACTCTGGCTTCCATGCCGGTCGACGTGTCGCGATCTCCGGCGTGCTCCGCCGACCGTCCCTGCCGCAGGCTCCCGGGTTGTTCGACTATCGTGAGCATCTCGCCACACGCGGCATCCATCGCGAACTGAGAGCTCCATCGCCCCAGGACTGGCAACGGCTCGATCCGGGGACCCCCGCGACGCTGCCGTGGGCGGATCGGTTCCAGGACTGGGCGCGCGAAACACTGGCCCGAGGTTTGCCGGTCGAGGACGACGAATTGCGCCTGCTGTGGGCCATGACGCTCGGTTGGAAGACCGCTCTGGTTGACGAGATCGAAGAGCCATTCCTGCGCAGCGGAACGATGCACGTGTTCGCCATCAGCGGCCTTCACGTGGCCTTGATTGCCAACGTTCTGGTCCAAGCCCTCCGACTCTTCCTGATCCCGCGGTTACTGGCCGGTCTGGTCGCACTTCCCTCCATCTGGCTCTACGTCGCCGCCACCGGCTGGCAATCGTCCGCCGCACGTTCGGCCGTGATGTCCTCGATCATCATCGCGAGTTGGATGTGCTCCCGACCGGTCGACGTTCTCAATTCCCTGGCCGCAGCCGGTTTTGGCGTGCTCGCCTGGGATCCCAACCAGCTTTTCCAGGCCGGCTTCCAGCTTTCGTTCGCCGTGGTCGCGTCCATCGGACTGCTGGTCCCTCAGTTCGAAGCCGGTCTTCGCGGAATGACTACCCTTGATCCCTTCCTGCCGGAGGATGCGATCCCGGGGTGGCGCCGGGTCTTGGACCGGCTCATGCAGCGGATCGGCACCCACCTCTCGGTTTCGGTCGCCGCGTGGGTCGGCTCGGTTCCCTTGTCGGCCTCGTACTTTCATCTCCTGACGCTGTCCGGCCTGGTGGCCAATCTGTTTGTCGTCCCGCTCAGTTCGTTCGCCCTGGCATCGAGCCTGGCCAGCCTGGCATGCGGCCATTGGCTCCCATCGATCGGCGAGTGCTTCAATCACGGCGCCTGGTTCTGGATGGCCGGCATGTTGAGAGTGAGCCGATGGTGCGCGGACCTTCCCTATGGCTGCTGGCAGGTTGCCTCACCTCCCATTGCCCTCATAGCTCTCGCCTACCTCCTGTTGGTCGTCGTCACCCGTCGACTCTGGAGTCTGCCTGGCTGGCGTTATCCGACCTGGCTCGGCCTCGTCTCCCTGGGGGCCGCCGTCGCCGTGCAGCATTGGCTCGGCCGGTCGGAAATTCGGATCGGAATTCTCGCGATTCGAGGGGGGCACAGCATCTGCGTTCAATCCGCGCAGGGAACGTCCCTCATCGACACCGGTGACGCCCCAGGATCGCGAACGTTGGTGCACCCCTACCTCCGAACCCTCGGCGTCAATCGCCTCCAGGACCTCTGGCTGAGCCATGGCGATGTGCGGCACGTGGGCGGCGCTCCCGAGCTGCTGGATCGCTACGCACCCCGCACCGTCAACGTCGGTCCCATCCGCTTTCGCTCCGGACCCTATCGAACGATCCTGGATTCACTCTCGACCCATGCGCCCCACCTGCTTCGAACCGTCGGCGACGGCGAGACGTCCGGCCCATGGCAGGTTCTTCACCCCAGGGTAACCGACAAGTTCTCCCAGGCGGACGACGGCTCGCTGGTCCTTCGATTCGGCGGAGGCGGAACTGCATTCGGCCATGGCGTTCTTGTGATGGGTGACCTGGGAAGACCTGGCCAGGAAGCCTTGATGCGCCGACATCCACAACTCCGCGCGGACATCGTCATCAGCGGAATCCCCACCCGTGGTGAACCCCTGTGCGACGGGTTACTCGATCAACTACAACCTCGGATGGTGATCGTCGTAGACGCGTTGAATCCGGCCACCGCCCGTGCTTCGGCTGCGTGCAAGGCGCGGCTTCGAGCCCGGCGGATGGTCACCTGGGTTGCCTCGGAATCCGGAAGTCTGGAGCTTTGCCTGGTCCGCGGTCGGTGGGAGATCCGCAACGCCCAGGGACAAACCGACGTCGTTGCATCGCCAACGACTCAGTTCTTCACGAACCCGGGGTCATTGCCCGTAACGAGATAGAGGACGGCCATGCGCACCGCCAAGCCATTGCTGACCTGCTCCAAAATCACGGAGCGTTCACCGTCCGCGGTGTCCGAATCGATTTCGACACCACGATTGATCGGTCCCGGATGCATGATCAGCACGTCGGGCTTGAGCCCCGCCATTCGGGTGCGATCGAGTCCGAATTCCGCGCGGTATTCGCCAACACCAGGGAACATGGACTGCCGTTGGCGCTCATGCTGGATGCGCAGGAGATTGACGACGTCCGCATCCCGAAGGCCCTCGTCCACGTTCCAACACACCCGGCAGCCCATCTTCTCGAAGACCCGGGGCACCAGGGTGGGCGGCCCGCACAAGGTGACCTCGGCGCCGAGTTTGCGCAGCGCCCAGATATTGGAGCGGGCGACGCGGCTGAAGAGGATGTCACCCATGATGGTCACCTTCAGGCCGGCGATCCCACCTTTGCGCTCCCGAATGGTGAAGACGTCCAGCAGGGCCTGGGTGGGATGCTCGTGCGCTCCATCCCCGGCATTCACCACACTCGACTGAAGAAAACGGGCCAGAAAATGGGGCGCTCCAGCCGCGCTGTGGCGAATGATGATGATGTCGGCATTCATCGCCTCCAGATTGCGCGCCGTGTCCCGCAGGGTCTCGCCCTTCCTGAGCGACGACGTATCCGCGCTGAAGTTGATGATGTCCGCCGTCAACCGTTTCGCAGCCAACTCGAAACTGATACGGGTCCGTGTCGAGGGTTCGACGAACAGATTGATGACCGTCTTGCCGCGCAGTGCCGGCACCGTCTTGATCGCCCGGGTCCCGACCGCTTTGAAGCCGCGGGCCGTGTCGAGCACGGTCAATAACTCGTCGGTCGAGAGCGATTCAATATCGAGCAGATGGCGTCGGGTCCAGGTCATGGTGTCTCTAGATAGACTCGGTCATCGCCTCCGGTTTCGGTCCAGCGGACGTCCACCCGCTGATCCAGTCGGGTCTCCAGGCGACGGGCGAAATAGTCCGCTTGAATGGGAAGTTGACGACCGCCGACCCGGTCGATCAGCACCGCGAGTTGAACCCGCTCGGGCCGCCCGTAATCATGAAGGGCGTCCAAAGCCGCCCGCGCCGTCCGCCCGCTGTGGAGCACGTCGTCAGCCAGAACGACCATCGCCCCGTTGATATCCCCGGGCAGGTTGGTGGGATGAACGGTCGGGACAGGCCGGTGGTGAAGATCATCGCGATGCATCGAAACATCGATCTGGCCGGCGGGAACTTCATGACCGCAAAGCCGCGACAGTTCAGCCGCGAGTCGTGAGGCCAACTGGGTCCCACCCGTTTGCACCCCCAGGATGACGAGACGCGACGCAACGACCTGACGTTCCGCAATTTCGTGCGCCATCCGCCCAATCGCCAAGCGTAGAGCCGCACCATTCATCAACACCACTCGAGAACCCATGGTCCACAGCCGGTCAATAAATCCACCTAGTTGCTCATCAGCATCTGCTGGCGGTGCTTTCGCCAGGCCGATCGATGTTTCATGTTCCAATCCGTGAGCGCGTACTCGAATCCGACATCCCGTCCGGCTTTCTCAGATTCCAACCACTTATGCCGCAGAATTTCTTCCCGCTCGGCTTGGAACTCACGGTAAAGGGTAGTATTCGACAACGCGAATCGAGAGCTGGCACCACTCATAGCTTAGGCTCAATCTGGTTACATCATTCGACTAGCCACCGACACCAGGAGACAGTGCCTAGCATCGAGGCCCGTCCGTCGCAACTGGTTTTTTGACATCCTGGACACCGGCTTGACATTCCGGCTTCGATTCGGCGGTCCGCACTTCCGGCCGCCGCGAACGCTGCAACCCCTTCATTGACGGCATTTCTCCAGACTCCTTGAATGAGGGCTGTTAAACCATTGACCATGAAACTCGCTCTCGTTCTCGCTTCCGCCATGCTCCTCTCATCCCTCGTCACCATCGATGCCCAGTCCGCTGACACACCCAAGAAAGGCCGCGGCAAACTCATCCACATGGTCGCCTTCAAGTTCAAGGAGTCCGCATCCAAGGACGATGTCCAAAAGGTCGAGGAAGCCTTCGCAGCCCTGCCGTCCAAGATTTCCCAGATCGCCAGCTTCGAATCCGGCACCAATGTGAGCCCCGAGAAACTCGACAAAGGCTTCACTCACGGCTACCTGCTGACCTTCCACTCCCAAACCGACCGCGACGAGTACCTCGTCCACCCGGATCACAAGGAGTTCGGCAAGATCGTAGGCCCCCACGTCGCCGACGTCTTCGTCATCGATTTCTGGGGCCAGAAGCCGGCCAAGGCCGGAAAGCAAGGCAAGGCTCCCAAAGCCGAGAACAAGGACAAGGACAAAGACCAGGACTGACCGGCCCCGGCCTAATCCACTTCTTCCCCGAGTTCCACGTTCCAGTAGGCGAGGTCGATGAAATGCCGCCACTGGTCGTGGGCCGGTAAGCCGACCTGAACATGAAGGAACGGCCGCCATTTGGGTCGCCGGGGCTTCCGTACCAATCGGAGCCCGGCCTCCTGCGGGGTGCGGTTCCCTTTGCGGGTGTTACACGGGATGCACGAGCAGACAATGTTCTCCCATGTGGTCGGCCCGCCACGGTCACGGGGCACGACGTGATCCAGGTTCAAGTCTTTGCGTTCAAGGGTTTTCCCGCAGTACTGACAGGTGTTCTTGTCCCGCTCGAAAATGTTGTGCCGGGTGAACTTCACTTCCTTCGCGGGAAGCTGGTCAAACACCAGCAAGAGAATCACCCGGGGAACCCGGATCTTGAACGAGATGGCGTGGATGCTCTCCGGGTGGGGCCGGGTCTCCGACATGTCCCGCCATTCCCGGAAGCTGTAGGTCTGGAACGTCCCGTCGTCGTGATTCAGCACGACCTGGGCTTGCCCCTGAAAGAGAAGCGTCAGCGCCCGCCTCACCGAGCAGACATTAACAGCCTGCCAGAGGCGGTTGAGCACTAACACCTGCTGACCCAGGTAACTGCTCATACCGAAATCAGACATGGGAACCTTAGCGATTGAAAATTCGACCTGTCAACCGGCGCTCCAGGCCCATCAGCAGATTCTCCCGCATCGACACCGTTGCCATTGAACCGCACCGCATTCGATGGTAACCACGCCCTCCGTCCGCATCGCCCATGAACACCGCGTCCCTGACCTCTTCCCTGCGGCTCGGCCTCGCCGCCGCAGCGGCCCTCGTCACCACCACCTCATCCCCTGCTGACGAAGGCATGTGGCTCTACAACCAACCGCCTCGCGATACCCTTCGACAACGGTACAGTTTCGACGTGTCGGACGACTGGCTCCAACATCTTCAAAAGTCGTCCGTCCGCTTCATGTCGGGCGGTTCGGGCTCGTTCGTTTCGGAAGACGGGCTCGTTCTGTCCAATCACCACGTCGGCGCCGATGCCATGCAGAAGCTGAGCACTCAGGAACGCGACCTGCTCCGCGACGGTTTCCAGGCCGGCAGCCTCGCCGAGGAACTCCCCTGCAAGGATCTTGAACTGAATGTCCTCATGGAAATTGAGGACGTCACCGACCGGGTGAACGCCGCCGTCCCGCCCAACCTCGCTCCGGACCAAGCCGCCACCGCACGCCGCGCCATTCTCGCCGAGATCGAACAGGAGTCCGCCCAGAAAACCGGCATGCGCTGCGACGTGGTCACCCTCTACCAGGGAGGCGCGTATCACTTGTACCGCTACAAGCGCTACATCGACGTCCGACTGGTCTTTGCGCCCGAACAACAAATCGCGTTCTTCGGCGGTGACCCGGACAATTTCGAGTACCCGCGCTTCTGCCTCGATATCGCTTTCTTCCGGGCCTACGAGGACGGCAAACCCGCCAAAACACCCCACTTTCTCCGCTGGAGCACCGCCGGCAGCGAGGAAGGCGACCTCGTCTTCGTGTCGGGCCACCCCGGTCGCACCAGCCGGCTCCTGACGGTCACCGAACTCCAGTACCTCCGCGACCGCAGTTATCCTGAAATGCTCGAGCGCCTCAACCGGACGGAGGTCAACCTCCAGGCGTGGAGCGGACGGAGCGCCGAGAACGCCCGCCGTGCCAAGGACGAACTCTTCGGTGTCCAGAACTCCCGCAAGGCCCGCATCGGCGGCCTCGCCGGCCTCCAGGATCCCGCGTTCTTCGGCCGAATCGTCGCCGCCGAAACCGAGTTCCGGGCCCGCTTGTCAGGCTCCTCCGAATTCGAGGCTGCCCGTGACGCCTACCAGCGCATCGCCGGAGCCCAGGCACGGATGGGGGAACAAGCCATCCCTTACCGCATGCTCGAAGGCGCCTGGGGCCTGCACAGCGAGCTCTTTTCCATCGCCCGCACCCTTCTCCGCGCCGGCGACGAATACCCCAAACCCAGCCGGGAACGACTGAGGGAATTTCGCGACTCCAACCGCACCTCCCTTGAGCTCAGCCTGTTCTCCACCCAACCCATTCATCCGGATCTCGAAACCGTTCTCCTCGCCGATTCTCTGACCTTTCTGACCACCCAACTGGGCGCTTCCGATCCTCGGGTCCTGTCGGTCCTCGCCGGCAAGTCGCCCCGCGCCCGAGCCGCGGAAGTCATTGGCTCCACCCGAGTCGGCGACGTCGCCACCCGCCGTCGCCTCTTCGAAGGCGGCGCTACCGCCATCGCGGCCGCCGCGGACCCCATGATTGAACTCGCGCGGACCGTGGACACCGAAGCCCGCCGACTGCGCAAGGTCATGGAGGAACAGGACGAAGTGAAGCAACAGGCCCACGCCGCCATTGCCAAAGCCCGGTTCGCACTGCAAGGCGCGGGAACCTACCCCGACGCCACATTCACCCTTCGCCTGACGTTCGGTGAGGTGAAGAGCTACAACGAGGACGGCCAGACGATCCCTGCTTTCACCGATCTCGGCGGCCTCTACGCCCGTGCCGAAGCTCAAAACGCCCAACCGCCTTTCGACCTCCCCCAACGCTGGATCAAGCGAAAGAGCCGCCTCGCACTCGAGACACCGTTCAACTTCGTCTCCACCGTCGATATCATCGGCGGCAATTCGGGAAGTCCGGTCGTCAATCGCGCCGGCGAATTCATTGGGATCATTTTCGACGGCAACCTGTCGTCCCTGGTCCTGGATTTCGCCTTCGACGACATCCAAGCTCGCGCGTTATCGGTCGATTCCCGCGGCATCCTCGAAGCCCTTCGCCGGGTCTACGACGCCCGCACCTTGGTCGACGAGCTGACCGGCCGGCGTGCCATCCGACGCTAGTGCCGCTCCGGAACGATCCCTATCCGGTTCTTAGTCTGCCGCCCGGACCAGCGGTCCCAGGGTGAAAACCCCTACCCGGTTGGCGCCGGCGGCGACGAGGGCACCGGCGGCTTCGGGCGTGTAAATCCCACCCACCGCCGTCAATCCCAGTTCGGGCCCAGCCCAATCCCGAAGTTCCCGCACGACTTCCGGCGTGGTGGGGCGGGCCGCACAACCGGTAGCGGTCGCCAGGAACTGAATCTCGGCCTCCCGGACCACTCGCACCGCGCGCTGCACCTCGTCGGGGCCCAGCAACCCGTATTCGATGATGGCGGTCACCGGCCGCTCCTCAGCGGCTTCGCGGATATCCCGCAATTCGCGAAGGACCGCCTGTTCCGATCCATCCTTCAGCCATCCGGAATTCAGCACGCATTGGATCTCGTGGGCGCCGGCGTCGACCGCCACTTCCACCTCATAACGTTTCACGTCCGGATCCATGGAGCCAAACGGGAAACCCACCAACGCCGCGACCTTGACTGGGGAATTCTCCAGGTGCGCCACGGCCAGTTCCACCCGCGATCCGGTCACACACACCGCCTGGCACTCGAAGCGAAGTGCCTCCTGGAGCAGGATTACCAGCTCAGCCCGGGTCGCGTCCGGGCGGAGAGCGATCCATTCAATGCGTCGGTTCAGCGAAATCTCGGTCACCACGCCAGCGAAACGCGCCTCCGGTTCCGTGTCGAGCCGGCTCTCCGGAGCCCAATCCGCGGAACAAGGCACCGCAGTCGCTCAACCTCAGACCTTCCATCTTTACTTCCCGACTCCCCCAAACGCACGCTCGCCGCCATGCATGGCATTCGATGCAGGATTCCCGGCCTGCTTGCCGCACTGGTCTTGGCGGCAGGTTGCACTTCCCGCGTGAGCAACCTCACCCCGACGGCGTCCCCGCGCGAGAACTCCGGCCTGTACCACTTCGAGACCGAGTGGACCAGCACTCAGCGGACCCGCAATCTTCGACAGTCCGACATCCGGGCCTTCGTCGTGCTCGACGAGCAGATCTATCCCATGGAACGGATACCGGGGATGACCAATCGCTGGGAGGCCGACGTCCCCCTGCCCGCCGGCAAGAACCCGATCTTTTACCACTTTAAGTGGGAATATCTGACCGCCGGGTTCAACACCACCCACCCGAACAGCATCCGATCCGAGGTCTACCGACTCGAGGTCGTCGAGTCGCTCCCACCGAACCGCTAAGTCGCTGAGTCACGTCACCGTCGCGGTTTGCCGCCCGGCTTCCCTTTACCCTTGGCGGCGGTCGGTCGCCGGACCGGCGACCGGCTCACCACGGCGCGCCCCTTGGTTCCCTGGCGCTCCCCACCGGGACGCGGTCGCGGACCCCGCCCCCGCCGCTCGCCCACGCCCTCCCGGGGCTTGCGGAAGGACTCGATCGTCTTCGGACGCGCCCGGGGAATCAGCACGATCGGGCAACCTTCGTAACCGAACGCCGTCCGCAACGAATCGGAGAGGTACTTCTCGTAGCCGCGGTTCAGAAGGTCCGAGCGGTTGAAGAACATCACGAACTTCGGCGGAGCGTGTCCGATCTGGGTCGCGTAGTAGAACTTCAACAATTCGCCCGTCTTGCTCACCGGCTGACGCCGCGTCACCGAGTCGTGCAGGGTTCGGTTCAGCACCGCCGTCGGAATCTCCTGCTTCAACTGCGCCGCCACATAGCGGACGGCCTCCAGCAGTCGATCGAGGTGAAACCCCGATTCCGCCGACGTGAAAATCACGGGCGCATAGTCCAGGAAGAACAGCTTCTCCTGCACCCACTGGCCAAATTCACCGAGCGTCGTCATCAAAGCCCGGTTGCCCGGATTTCGAAGGCTCCTTCCCCGACGTTCCATTTCACCCTCGCGCGCCTTCTGCACGCTCTCGGCCACGAGATCCCACTTGTTCACCACCACGATGCAGGCCCGTCGGGCCTCGGTGATCAGCGCCCCGATCTTCTTGTCCTGCTCGAGAATCCCATCCCCGGCATCCAAAACCAGAATCGCGATGTCGCAGCGACCCACCGCCTCTTCGGTCCGCTTCACACTGAAAAATTCCACCGACGAATTGACCGACTTGCGCTTCCTCACCCCCGCGGTGTCCACCAGCACGTAGACCTCTTTCCGCCCCTCGGTATCTACCTCAAATGGCACGTCAACCGCATCACGGGTCGTTCCTGGAATCGGACTGACCACCACGCGCTTCGACTGCGTCAGCGAGTTGATCAGCGAGGACTTGCCGACGTTCGGCCGGCCCACAATCGCCAGGCGCAGCGGATCCTTGATGAAGTCACGGAGATACCTGCCCTTGCGGGTGCCCAATTCCTCGGAGTCCTTCTCCGAGCCATCGCCGTCGGTTCCGCCTTCCGCTTCGACCTCCCCTTCGCCGCTGGCTTCAGTTGATGCAGGAACCACTTCCTCCGGGAGCAACTCCAGGGCGGATCGCATCAGGGCTTCCATGCCGCGGCCGTGGATCGCGCTCACGGGGAACACGCGCTCAAATCCCAATCGCGCGAAATCCACCGCCTCCGATGCCGAAAGGTCGTTGTCCGACTTGTTCACCACCAGGAGCACCGGCTTCCCGGCCTCGCGAAGTCGCACCGCCACTTCCTGGTCGAGGGCCACCAACCCCTCCTGAACGTTCACCACAAAGAGGATGGCCGAAGCCGATTCGATCGCGAGTTCCACCTGCTCCAACGCGGCACGCACGATGACGTCCTGGACCTTTTCCCCCCGGCGCAACCCGATCCCGCCGGTGTCGAGGAGGGTGAAGGGGTGCCCCTCCCACTCCACCTCCGCCGCGATGCGGTCCCGGGTCACCCCAGGCTGATCGTGCACGATGGCAATGCGCCGTCCCGCGATACGATTGAACAGAGCCGATTTCCCGACATTGGGGCGGCCTACGATGGCCAAGACGCCAGACATGGTCCGATCATGCGCAAGGCGGGCTCCCTGGAGAAGGGCGAATCCGCCGCGAGCCGCGATCAGCCCCCGGCCCGCCGGGCGCGGCCGACGAAGCGATCCATGCGCAGCATCGCCTCCTCGATCTGCGGCAGGGACGTGGCATAGCAGCAACGCAGGAACCCCTCGCCGCACGCCCCGAAAGCGCTGCCGGGCACCGCGGCCACTTTTTCTTCCTGCAGCAACTTGAACGCGAACTCCCTCGAGGTCATCCCGGTCCCCGCAATCGACGGAAACGCGTAGAACGCACCGCGCGGCAGATGGCACTTCAACCCCATCGAATTGAAGGCGTTGACAATGTAGTTGCGCCGCAACTTGTACTGTTCCCGCATCTCCACCGTGTCCGGTTCGCCATGCTGAATCGCCTCCAGGGCGGCTTCCTGGCTGATGATGCTGGCACAGAGCATCGAGTACTGATGAATGCGCATCATCGCCTCGGTCAGTTCCACCGGCGCACAGGCGTACCCGATCCGAAACCCGGTCATCGCATAGGCCTTCGAAAAACCATGCAGAAAGATCGTCCGCTCCCGCATCCCAGGCAGGGACGCGATGGAGACGTGTTCGCCCTCGAAGGTGAGTTCCGCGTAAATTTCGTCCGTCAAAACCACCAGGTCGTGCCGCTGGGCGAGGGCTGCAATCTGTTCCAACTCCCCGCGGGTCATCGTCCCGCCCGTCGGGTTGGTTGGAAAATTGAGCATCAACGCCTTCGACTTTGGCGTCACCGCCGCCTCGATCGCGGACGCCTTCACGGAAAACCCATCCTCGGCCCGGCAGATGACCGGCACCGCCACGCCATGCGCCAAAGCGATACTCGGCGAATAACTGACGTAGCAGGGCTCGTGGTAAATCACCTCGTCGCCGGGATCGATAACCGCCCGGAGCGCCAGATCCATCGCTTCGCTCACCCCCACCGCAATCAGGATCTCCCGGCCCGGGTCGTACTCGACATGGAATTTCTCGGCCAGGTGCGACGAGATGGCCGCCCGCAGTTGGGGCGTGCCCAGATTCGAGGTGTAGCTGGTCCTCCCCTGCTCGAGGGCGTAGATGGCAGCCTCGCGGATGTGCCAGGGAGTGACAAAGTCGGGCTCACCCACCCCGAGCGAAATCACTTCCTTCTGGCTGGCCACGATGTCGAAGAACTCGCGGATGCCCGAACGGGGTATTCCCCGCACGTGCGATGCCACGAACGATTCATTGCTGCTGGCCGCCTTCATAAGGGACGCGCAACCTAGCGGATCGCGAAGACCCGTGGCAAGAAGGCGAGGCAACAAGGGCATTGAGTTCGCCGCGCCGTCCGTCACAATTCCCGCCCTTCGCATGACCTCGGGGATCCAACTAGCGGCCGTCGTTGTCGCCGCCGACCAATTCTGGCCGCACCTTACCGCCATCCTGCACTGGCATCGCCACGCAGGACCGATTCAACGACTTTGCCTCCTTCATCTTGAAAGGCCAGGAACCCCAGGAGGCCCAGCCGCCACTGCGGCCCTGCTCGAACGCATCGTGCGAACCGCCTGCCCTGGCGTCCGCATTGAACGCCGGGAAGCGGACACATCCCCCGACGCCATTCGACGACAACTAGCTTCCTGGCAAAAAGATACACAGGATCAATCCTGGATCTTCCAGTTGCCCGGTGCCTGCTCCACCTTCGCCTGGGGTCTCGATGATCTCCTCCTCCTGCCCGGTTGCCGGGTCATCCAACGCCAACCCAATGGCGATTGGCTCGAACTCCGCCGCGCCGCCGCCGGGGCCGACATCGAAGCCGACATCCTGCCCGCTTTCCGTCGCGAGGAATCCGACGAACTGGCCATCGTCGACCTCGTCCGGGCTCAGACCACGGACACCCCGTCGCCCTCGCCGTTGTCCGCCACGCCGATCAAACCCTTGCCTCTCGTCCCCCTCACGGCCGCCGCGATGAGCGCTGCCTGGGATTGGAAGCAGGCCTTCGCCAACGCCGTCCCCGAGTTCGCAAGCGATCCCGCCTCGGCCCTCTTCCCCCGCTACCTCGGGGCGCTCGTGCTCGATCTCGGTCTCCGCAATGTGGTCCAAGGCTCCCGCCGAGCCCGCGCCAATGCCCCGGCGACCGGGCCGGCCGAACCGCTCCTGTGGATCAACCACGGCGGTCGCCTCGTGATCATCGACGCACGCCTCGAGTCAACGGCCGGTCCCGCCGAATCCGACGCCGCCTCGCCCTCCGCGCTGCCGCCACTGGCGGCGGAAATCCTGCGTGCCGTCGAAGAACGCCGCGACCTCGGAGGCCTCGCTCCCGAATGGCTCCTCGTGCGGCCTTGCCTCGCCCTCCTGCCGGTCGAACAACACCTCGCTGACGCCCACGGCATCCGTGTCATCGACGAAACGGGTTGCCGCGATCTGCCCGCTCGCCTCGCCGCCTACTTTGGCCTGCCGCTTTCCCCGGATGTCGTCGAAATCGAACGTCGCCTGCGCACGCACCTCGCTGAATCCGGCCGTACCCGGGCCTTCGCCCCCGAATCCGCCCTCCTGCAACAACAACGCACCACAGCCCCGGATCCGGTCGTGGTTCATACCGACGGCCTCCTCGACCAAGTCCAACGCGCGCGCGGCCAGAACTGGCTGCTCTGGATTCACAACGAGCGGGTTCACCTGCGCGTCCCCTCCGAAGGGCGCGCCAGCTCGTCCGGCGATTGGCGCGCCATGCTCGCCGCTTTCGTGGGTCTTGACCCGGCCCTCGTGCAGTCACGACAAACCCAACGCGTCGTCCTGATCGATTTCCCCGACACACCCGAAGACCGCCGTCGCGTGGCTGACTGGCTTCGCCCGTTCTTGAACGCGGCGTTGACCTTCGACACAGCCCGGGCGCGTTTCGCCGCCGAAGCCCGGGTAACCGCCGAGGCCGAAGCGGCCGCGCGCACCAACGCCCGCCCCGGCACCGGCCCTGGAACCGGCCCCTCCTCGCCTCAGGCCGGCAACACCGCGGCCTCCCAACAGCGGTCCACCCGTCCGCCGGCACCCACCCCAAAACCGGCGCCACCTCGCCCCGCCCAGGCTCCGGCCGCCCCAGCCCCGCGACGCATGCAACGCGTTTCGCTGGAAGACCTCGACCGCGCCCTCGACAGCGCCTTCACCTCGCCCCCCAGCACCGACCCCACCGGTGAGGCAAAAAAATGACCCTGACAACGGCCGTGGCAGCCACCCGGACGGAGAAGGCGGACGCGAGCATCCACTCTCCCGGGGGGAGAGGGAGCCGCGTATTACCCGCCTCGAAGTGCCAAATTCAGGCTGCTCGTTCTGTCACTTCCCGATCCAGCCAACCTCATGCTCCACCCTCCGAATCCTGCTGAGCGATTTCCCCCTCTCCCACCGGGAGAGGGCCGGGGTGAGGGCCGGGGTGAATCCTCCTCGCTCCTCAGTTCATGATCCGAACACGTGTCCATTCCTTGGAAAACGTCCCTTCCCATGAGCGGTCTGCGCGTCAGGACTGAACTGGCCCGGGAGCGCCGCCGCCGGTTTCCTCGCGGCCCCTCGCACCACCACAACGTCTATGTCATCGAACTGAATCCGGTCGTCGGATCCTTTCCCTGGGTCCAGACGGAAAACCCTGGACGCAACCCCGCCAAGCCCTGCGTCTACGTCGGCATGACCGGACTCTCGCCGGAGGAACGCTTCGAGAACCATCGGCGCGGTCACAAGGATGCCTGGGTGGTCCAACGTCACGGAATCCGGCTTCTCTACCCGCTCTTCCAGCATCTCAATCCCATGCCCTTTGAAGCCGCCCAGCAAATGGAGCGGGACCTGGCTGAAGACCTTCGCCGCGAAGGCTACACGGTCACGGGCGGGCATTGATCCCAAAAAGAAACGGCGGGCGGAGGCACCAGGTGCCCGTTCGCCCGCCGCCAAAGCTGAGCCGGTCAGCGTCCCTTCGGAAGCACGCTTCGGCCCGCATACACCGCGTCCCGGCCGAGCAACTGCTCGATGCGCAGGAGCTGGTTGTACTTTGCCAACCGGTCGGACCGGCTCAACGAGCCCGTCTTGATCTGCCCGCAGTTGGTCGCCACGGCGATGTCCGCGATGGTCGCGTCTTCGGTCTCACCGGAACGATGGCTGAGAACCGCCTTGTAACCGTGGAACTGGGCCAATTGCACCGCGTCCAGCGTTTCGGTCAGCGACCCGATCTGGTTCACCTTCACGAGAATCGAGTTCGCCGTGCAGGTGTCGATGCCGCGCTGCAGGAACTTCACGTTGGTCACGAACAGATCGTCGCCCACCAGTTGCACCTTCGATCCGAGCCGGTCGGTGAGAACCTTCCAGGTCTCCCAGTCGCCCTCGGCGCAGCCGTCTTCGATGCTGACGATCGGGTAGTCGTTGCAGAGCTTCACGTAGAACTCCACGAGTTCCTCGCCCGTAAGCGTCTTGCCTGAGCTCTTCTTGAAAGTGTAGGAGCCGTTCTTGTTGTAGAACTCGGAACTCGCCACATCCAGGGCCAGGAAAATCTCCTTGCCCATCTTGTAGCCGGCATCCTTCGTGGCCTGGGTGATCGCGTCCAATGCCGCCTCGGCACTTTCCAGCTTCGGAGCGAAACCGCCCTCGTCACCGACCGCCGTGCTCAGGCCCTTCTTTTTCAGCACCGACTTCAGGGCGTGAAAGATCTCGGTGATCGCCCGCAGGCCTTCGCTGAAATCAGGCAGCCCGTGAGGCATGACCATGAACTCCTGGAAATCAATCGGCGCGTCGGAGTGCGCTCCGCCGTTGATCACGTTGGCCATCGGCACGGGCAAAACCTTCGCGTTCGTTCCGCCAAGGTACTTGAAAAGAGGCAACCCGACCGCGTGCGCGGCCGCTTTCGCGTTCGCCAGCGACACCGCCAGAATCGCGTTCGCGCCCAGCTTCGCCTTCGTTTCGGTCCCGTCCAACTCGATCATCGTCCGGTCCACCGCCACCTGATCGAGCGCGTCCATGCCCTCGAGTTCGGGAGCGATCTTGTCCATGACGTTCTTCACGGCCTTGCTGACGCCCTTGCCGAGATAGCGCTTCTTGTCCCCGTCGCGCAGTTCCAGGGCCTCGTGTTCGCCCGTGCTGGCGCCGCTCGGCACCGCCGCACGCCCCACGGTGCCATCCACCAGGACGACGTCGGCTTCAACAGTTGGATTGCCACGGGAATCAAGAACTTCGCGGGCGACGATTTCGCAGATGCTGATCATGGGATGGGTCCAGGGTTCGTAATCGGTATTCGATGTCGGTTCGGAACCCGCCGGTCACCCGACGGGAGAGCCGAGCATAGGGTCGGCGAGGGGTCCGTCAAGGAACCCGGGCTTGCCTTAAGGCTTCAGGAAAGCCCAAAAATCGGGCGATGGTCTGAGCCTTCGGTTCACGCCATCAATGCCTATCTCGATCCCATGCAAGACCGCATCGAAGCCAGCCGGTCAACCGCCCAGTCCCGCCGATTGCCCCCATAACCCGACACCCGGCGAGCCGGCCAGCCATTGCCTCCCTTGCACAAACCCTCGCCTTGGCGCTAGAAAGCACGGCACTTGAAGGCCCTCGTCTCCGAAAACGCCGTCCGAACCAGCGAACGCACCTTCCTCATCGGCGCCCAGTTCAAGGCGCGATCCGAATGGGACGTCCAGGATTCCCTCGCCGAACTCGGCCAACTCGCCCAGACCGCCGGCGCCGATGTCGTGGGCACCGGCACCCAGAAGATCGAGAAACCCACCGCCAAGACCTTCATCGGACCTGGCAAAGCCCAGGAGTTCGCCGCCCGCTGCCACGACGAGGCCGTCGACACCGTCATCTTCGACGACGAATTGTCCCCCGCCCAGAGTCGCAGTCTCGAACAGGTCTTCGAACTCAAGATCCTCGACCGCACCCAGCTGATTCTCGACATCTTTGGCCAGCGCGCCCGGACCCGGGAAGGCAAGCTTCAGGTCGAACTCGCCCAACTCCAGCATCTCCTCCCACGCCTCACCCGGTTTTGGACCCACCTTTCCCGGCAGAAAGGCGGCATCGGCATGCGCGGTGGCGAGGGCGAAACCCAGCTCGAAGCGGACCGCCGCAAAGTCCAGGAACGCATCGACAAACTCATCCGAGAACTCGATGCGGTCCGCCGGCATCGCGCCACCCAACGGGAAGGCCGCAAACGCCACCAATGGCCGCTCGCGTCGATCGTCGGTTACACCAATGCCGGGAAATCCACCCTGCTCAACACCCTCACCGGAGCCTGCACCCTTGCCGAAGACAAGCTCTTCGCCACACTCGATCCCACCACCCGCCGACTCCGCCTCCCCACCAACCAGAACGTCCTGCTTTCCGACACCGTCGGCTTCATCCGCAAGCTTCCCCACCGGCTCGTCGAAGCCTTCAAGGCCACGCTCGAGGAAGTCGTCGAAGCTGACCTCCTGGTCCACGTGGTCGACGTCAGCCATCCCAAGGCCGACGAACAGATCGACGCCGTCGATACCGTGCTCGCCGAAATTCATGCATCCGAAAAACCGATGCTCATGGTGTTCAACAAGATCGACTGTCTCGGCGCCGACGCATCCGTGCAGCGGTTCCGCGAACGCTATCCCAAAGCCGTCTTCGTCTCCGCCAAGACTGGCACGGGCATTCCGGAATTGATGGGGGAACTCAGTACCGAGTTGCGCCCGATCCGGGATCTGCTCGATCTCGCCATCCCCCACTCTAAAGCCGCCGTCATCGCCCGGCTCCACACGGTCGCCCAGATTCTTGAGTCCGATTTCGACCAGCCGGATGCTGCCCGGTTCAAGGCCTTGATCCCCCCCCACTTCCGCCACGAATTCGAAGCCTTCATGGCCAAGCCGAAGGAACCTACGAAGGTCGCTCAGCGAGTCACCTCGGTTGCCAAGTAAAATCAGGCGTCTAGACTGTCAGTCCACGAACTCCAGCACCCCAAACCGTGCCGGTACGTGGAAGGTCCGCTCCAGAGTTGGGCGCCACGCCAGGAAGGCGTTGTTCGCGTAGTCGCAACGAAACAGGTTGATTCGCCACCGAGTCCCCGATGTCGGAGTCAGCTCTGAGAGCGCCGCCAACGGAATCGACATTCTCGCCGACCAGACCTTCGCGGTGGCGTCCACCGTGGCACCGGCGGTCATGCCGCTGTCCCACTCGAAATCTCGCTTCGGAAGGTCCAGCTTCAGGTCCAGTTTCATTCCGTTCGGCGCCACCTGAAACTCCGCGTAGCGCTGGATCTGCTTCGCGTCGCTCCCGATGAACGCCTCCACCACATCCCGCTCCCACAAGCCGATCTTCTCCTTCGCCTCCGCCGGCTCGAAAGTCGTCAACGTCGTGAACGGCGCCCGAAACGAAAGGTGCAAATGCTTCGGCGACCACACGGCGCGGACTTCCGTCGCCAGATCCGCGCGCACCCGTCCATCGCTCCCCGACTGCTCCAGCCATACCGGCCGCGCACGTTCCCACAGCGACCCTGTCCCCGGAGTCTCCCCACCCAGTCGCGCCACTTCGTCCTCCTCGATCCGCACCGCACGCAACACCGGCGACGGAAGTGTCCGCGCCAACAATCGCCGGGCGTTGTCGAAGTAGACCTTTCGCAGCACCGGCGCCGACAACCCAATTCCGCTGATCGTCCATTCCCCCTGGATGGGCGTCATGTGCGCAAAGTCCCGGTCGCTGGTTTCCAGGAAGCGCCAGTACTTCTCATAAAACGTCACCGCATCGTCGTCGGTGGGGCGTTCGTCATCGCCGCTGCTTCCCAGAATGAGCTTCGCGAACACTTGGAAGTCCGTCGCAAACACGATCCGGTCCGCGTGTTTCTCAAAGAGGTGTCGGACCTTTTCTGGCGCATGGCGGCCCACTTCCGGGATCCGGGCGGCCAGATCAGCCCACATGTTCGGTCGACGGTCCATCGCCTGCTCCACCCACTCCAGGTCCTCGGCATTGTTCGCGAAATGCACGCACACGAACGTGGTGCCCGGATGTCGGGCGATGACCCGATCCAGTGCCGCGAGAAGTTCCTCGCGAGGCGGGTAGACCTTCGCGTCCCCGAACCACCACGGCCGGTGATCCTTCAGTTCCTTCCAGCGTTCATTGGTGGAATCGAAGGGGAGCCAGAATGCCTTGGGGTCGGCCACGTGGATGCTCACGGGCAACCCCACCTCACCACAACGGCGCCACACGGGGTCCAATTTCGGATCGTCGATCCGCAGCAGCGCCGCCGCACCATCCCGAAGATACAGCCCGAGCCGTTTGTACTCCTTGAGTCCGGCCGCCCCCAACCGATGGGCCTCATCGACCTGCCGCACGGCGCGCTCGGCGAAATCCGGCAGGTTCCAGTCGGTATAATCGAGGTTGAAGTACTGAAGAAACCGGCCCGGAGCCACTTTCTCGAACACATCCCGCGTCCGTTCGAACTCCGACGGTTTATCCCCCTTCCGGGTCACGGTGCCGCCCGTGAGATTGATGCCGATCCCCACCCCGGCCCGATCCAGAATCCTCACCGCCTGTTCGATACGTTCCGGGGCGGCCTCAATGTGCAGATGCAGGTCGATCAAGCGACGTTCCGCCCGCCAGCGCTCGGCCTCAGGATCGTTGGGCGACGGCGTGGGTGCGGCGGCGGCGGACACAAATCCGCCGGCCATGCACCAGGCGAGAATTCGGACGGGCATCATGTCGCCAGCCAACGCCGACCCTCGCAGGAAGGCAAGCTTCAGACCGATGCCCCCCGGTGTTACGATGGCTTGTCGTTTGACGCACCCCTCCCCTGATTGCTAGGAAACCCCCAGGGAACTTCTTCCCATCCCCACACCAACCGCATGAGCAGCGCCCCGCCCCCCCGCCCCACCCCGAAATATCGTCGAATCCTCCTCAAGCTCAGCGGCGAGGCGCTCGGCACCGAGGGAGGCTACGGAATCAACTCCGACGCCCTCATCCAGGTTGCCCTCCAGATCAAGGATGTCCGCGATCTGGGAGTCGAAATCGTCATCGTCATCGGCGGTGGGAACATTTTCCGCGGTCTTCAAGGTAGCCAGCGCGGGATCGAACGTGCCACCGCCGACTACATGGGCATGCTCGCCACCCTGATCAACGCCCTCGCCCTTCAAGACGCGCTCGAAAAGCAGAATGTCGAAACCCGCGTCCAAAGCGCCATCAACGTCGCCCAGGTCTCCGAACCGTTCATCCGCCGACGCGCCGTCCGACATCTCGAGAAGGGGCGAGTCGTCATTTTCGCCGCTGGCACGGGCAATCCATTCTTCTCCACTGATACCGCCGCCGCGCTTCGGGCCGCGGAAATAAACGCCGACGTCATTCTCAAGGCCACCAAAGTCGACGGCATCTACGACTCCGACCCGAAAACGAACCCGAACGCCAAGCGTTACGACTCGATCACCTACCTTGAGGCTGTCCAACGCCAACTGAAGGTCATGGATATGACGGCGTTCACCTTGTGCATGGACAACAAGATGCCCATCATCGTCTTCAACCTGTTCCAGGAGCATAATTTCCGACGGGTCGTCCTGGGCGAAACCATCGGCACAACCGTCACCAGCTAAGATCCAACCTTTTCCATCCACCCAACCTCGGTTCCTACCCCCCTCTACCATGTCCATCGACGACATCCTGCTCGAATGCGAAGACAAAATGCAGAAGAGCGAAGAGCACGTGATCCTGGAGTTCAACGGCGTTCGCACTGGCAAAGCGTCCCCCCTGCTCGTTGAAAATATCATGGTCGAAGTCTACGGAGGCTCCCACATGCGCATCCGGGAACTCGCCGGCATCACCACGCCGGAACCCCGTCAGTTGCTGGTCCAACCGTGGGACGCCTCGACCGTCGGCCCCATCGAAAAGGCCATCCAAAAGGCCAACATCGGCCTGAACCCATCGGTCCAAGGCAAGTTCTTGCGCATCTCGATCCCGGAACTCTCGACCGAACAGCGCGAAAAATTCGTGAAAGCTATCCGGCACATGGCCGAAACCGGCCGCGTCGCCGTCCGCCACGTCCGCCGGGAAGCCATCGAGCACCTCAAGAAGGAGCAAAAGGGCGGGACCATCACCGAAGACGAGCTCGAGACGGGCGAGAAAGAGATCCAGAATCTCACCGACAAGTTCAGCAAGAAGATCGATGAACATCTCCAGCACAAGGAGAAGGAAATCATGACGGTTTAGCAGTGCCTGCGTCCCCAGTGTCCATGCCGATGGCCGAAGGCCCGAAATCATCCCAGCCTTGGGCAACGCCCAAGGACCTCGTGACAAGGGTTTGAAATGGGCCAACGGTCCGTTCCAACGTCGGATCGCAGGAGGAGGGCTCAGGGAATGGGAGCGGCCATCGATCAGGCCTTCAGCTCGGATGAGGTTCCGATTCTGGGTCCTGGGGCGATGCCTCAGGCTCGGATGCTCGCGCGCCGTTGGCGCTTCAAATTCGACTCCCACCGTAGCCAACCCCGACATCGGTTCTCAGAAAGTCGTTCTTGGCATCTTTCTCCGCGGCACCCCCTCCAACCCGGCAGCCGGGGGCGTTGTGACCGCGGCCCTCGGCGCGGAACCCAACGTCGAAGTGAGATGGCAAAGCCGCACTGTGGAAGTCGTGCGGCAATCCCAGGTGAACGCCGACAGTCAGACCCGGGTGAAACTCACTCCATCGGGCCTCCGACAAGTCACCGAGCTTCACTACGAGGTCCTTCAGGGAAGCCTCGCCTCAACCCGTATTGTCCTGAACCCCGGCCACTCCCTGACCCGACTCCAAGGAGAACAGGTGCGCGATTGGCGCGTCGTGAAGGAAGGCGGTGAAGGATCGCCTTCAACTCGCCCTGGCCCAGCGTGCCCTGGGACGGCTTTCCATCGAGGTGGATCTCGAACAGGCCCTGTCACCCCTGCCGCCGGCCCTTGAAATCAGGCCGCTCCGCGTCACCGGCGCCATCCGCGAGACGGCGCGGATCGGCATCACGCCATCTCCCGGTCTGCAGTTGAAAACGGAGTCCCTGACCGGCGCGCGTGAAATTCCCGCCGCCACCGACCAGGGCGAGGGCCTGGCCTATAGCGCCGACCAACCGGCCTGGGAGGTCCGGCTCGGCCTGGAACGTCTGCCGGCAAGGGTGGTCGCTGAAGTGTTCAACCTGATCACGATTGGCGACGGCCTGGTGGGAGGCAGCGCAACCGTCCGGTACGGGATCCTCAACCAGGGCGTGCAACAATTTCGCCTGCGGATTCCCGCGCACTGGCGAAACGTGGAATTCACCGGACCCGGCATCCGCCGCAAGGACCAGCAAGGCGACCTCTGGACCCTGGCGTTGCAGGACAAAGTGTGGGGCGGATACACCCTCGTCCTCACCTACGACCACGAATTTGATCCGAAGGGAGCCACGCTGAATGGATCCGGAGTTCAGACGCTCGACGTCGAACGTCAGGCCGGGTTTGTCGCGGTCACCACGGCCGCCGCGCTGAAGCTCGAACCGGAACCGCCCGGCGAAGCGCTCCGCGCCATCGACCCCGTCGAACTGCCCGAAGCGGACCGCAAGCTCATCACACGGCCCGTCCTGTTGGCCTACCGCCACACCGGCGGCAGCTTCGACCTCAAACTCCGTCTCACCCGCCATGATGAATTCGCAGTTCTGGACGCCGTCGCCGACCGCACCCAATTGACGACGGTGCTGACCGAGGCGGGGGAAATGCTGACGCAGGCGAGCTTCATGGTGAAGAACAACGACCGGCAGTTTCAGAAGTTCCAGCTTCCGAAGGGCGCCACGCTTTGGGGCGTTTACGTCAACGGCGAACCGGTGAAAGCCGAAAGCGATGGCGACTGGCTCCTGGTTTCGCTGCCACGCGCCGCGAACCGTGACCAGTCGTTCGCAGTGGATCTCAAGTACGCCCAGCAACGGGAACCGTTGGGACGGTTCCTGCCCCAGTCCCTGGAACTCACGGCGCCGGGAACCGACGTGCCCAGCACTTATGGCGAATGGGAGCTGTTCGTTCCCGAAAGTCGCCGGTTGTATGGTTTCGGCGGAAGCATGACCCCGCTTCAAGGGACGACCTACAGCCTGAGCGACGCCTGGAATGAGTTTCTCGCCGTCTACCGCGGATTCTGGTTGCAGTATGGCGCGCGCCTGATTGTGGGCTCGGGCATCGCCGGGTTCCTCATCGCCGTCTTCTTCGCCGCCCGACGCTACGGCTTTCGCGGCATCACCCAGGTGCTCGTCGTGTTCATGCTCATCGGTATCCTAACCAGCATGCTCCTGCCGGCCCTCAGCAAGGCCAAGGCCAAGTCGACCCGCATCAAATCCGTCAATAACCTCAAAGAAATCGGCATCGCCGCCCGGGTGTGGGCCACCGACAACGGCGACCGCCTCCCGCCAACTCTCGAGGCCATGAGCAAGGAGATCGGCAGTTCCCTGGTCCTCATCAATCCTGAGAATGGACAGCCCTACGTGTATCTCGGCGCCAACAAGGACGAAACCGATCCCAATGGCATCCTGGCCTACGGCCAAAACCCGGGCGGCGGCTACTCCGTGGTCATGGTGGACGGAAGTGTGCAGATCCTGACCGGGCCCAAGTTCCAGGAGGCTCTCACCCGAAGTGAAAAGTCGGCCGCGGAGACCGCCCTCCGCGCCAGCCCCGAACTCACGGCACGATACAACCTGCCCTCGGACTCCGCGGCACCCACGGCGGCGGCACCGGGCACACCGGATGGACCCATGCCTCAGGCCTCCACCCTCCGGCCGACTCCGGGCGATCCGGGAACAACTGTGGCGACCGCCCCCGGGCTCCGCTCCATCCGCATCGAGATTCCCCGGTCCGGCAAACCCTTCCACTTCGCCAAAGTTCTCAACCTCAAATCCGAGCCGCTTCGAATCCATGCCCGTGTCATGCGGCAGCGGGTCTGGAGACGCTGCTCGTGAAACTCAAGGGCGACGTCACCCGCCGGCAACTCGCCTTCGCCGTTCCAGCCGCCCTCGCCAATCAGGTCGATCTCGTGCTCGACGAGCCCGACGCCGAGATTGAGTTCCCCGCCGCCGTGACCTTCCGCCGCTCCACCCTTGGCGCAACCACTCGGGTCGAAGGACTGCTCGGATCCGGCAACCAAGTCGCGTTAGCATGGACCCCGCGGGTCAAGCGCGCCGCCGAGGTCGCGGCAACGGTGTTCGTCGAACAGGCGTCGCTGATCACGATCGGCTCAGGCGTCGCCAATGTTCGGTCCACCCTCAACTTCTAGATCGCCCAGGGTGAACTCCGCCAGGCGCACGTCCTCCTACCTTCCAGTATGGGCGGGAGTGACTCATGGAACCCGTCTCGGAACCGGGCCAGCCCGTCTCGAATCGGCGGTTCTCGCCTGGCGGTATCTGAGGCCGGGCTATTCCCTCGCCGTCCAAGTGCAACGGTACTCGGACGCCGCGGTTTTGCAGGCTCTCGTCGAGCAGGCGCGTCTGACCACGGTGGTCGCCGACGACGGTCAATCCATGACCCAGATGCGCCTGACGGTTCGCAACAACGGGCGGCAACTGCTCGAGGTCGAGGTCCAGCTCCCGACCGATTCCACGGTCTGGTCCGCCACCATCGCAGGTCAACCCGTCCGCCCGCGAAAGCACGAAGGCCGGCTCTTCCTGCCCCTCGACGGAACGGGAGACCCTGAAACGCCGGTCGCCATAGAGCCAGCGTCTCTCACGCGTCGGGTTGGACCGTCAGTCCGGCCCCACTTCGCCCTTTGCGAACTCCTTCTCTCCTTCTTCCCGGGTGCCTCCACATCGCCGCCGTCGCCGCCGTCAATCTGAACGCTCAGGCCAAGTTCAGCCGGCCGGGACGGTCAGGCTTCGCCGAAGATCCGGGCCAAGACCGGCTCGGCGTCACGGTCATCCGGCACCATCACGTCGGCACCCATCAGGACCGACTGACACCGCTGGGCGAAGTGCGCACTCGGTTTGAGGAACCCGCTCGTTTTCTGTTGGATTGAATTCATTGGCACCCGGCGAGGTTTCGGTTTCCACGCGGGACCATGGGGCTGATGTGCCAGCCTAACCGAATGCGTGACCGGTCAGACTCAGGCACTTCGGCATGGACATCTTAAGGCATCCTGAAAGGGTGTGTTCATCCATGCTGCCGGTAGCGTCAACCTAGGGACATCGGGCTCGTTCAACGGCGTTTGGGAACGCTAGGTGGCCCCCAGGAATCCCCGTGAGTAGGGATCGCTCCCGCTTCGGAGGATGTTGTGGCGGGGGAATTTAACCGTGGCCTGCTTCGCTCTGCTGTCCATGGCCCGTGGTGAGGCGATTCCCGGCTGGCTTGCATCCACGAAGTGGACTGCGGAGGTCCCCACTCAGCCATTGAACAACGTCCTGCATTCGTGGACAGACATCCATCTGTCACCATCCAGGTCTTGCGCTGTTGAAAGCCCCCGACATTCACTTCATGGACCATGGTCTCGCGCCTCATTCCCTGGTTGATCGCCACCGGGCTGGCAGCATCGCCGTTCGTCTTCGGGACCGATTCGCCCACACGACCACCGGACACCGAACGCGTCGGACGAGGCGTCGACGGCCGCACCGTCCTCCCGGTGAATCAGACGATCACCCCGATCGGAAAGCAAACCGAGCTACCCGGCCTCCGACCCCAGGCCATCGCGCTTTCCCCCGACGGCCGATGGCTCGCCGTCTCCGGTAAGACCAGTGAACTTATCATCCTGCACCCCGGCTCCGGCGAGGTGAACCAGCGCGTGCAATTGCCCTCCGAACAGCAGAATGAACCACTGCCAGCCGTCCCTTCATCGAACATCCTTCAACCCGATACCAACGGCCAACTGAGCTACACCGGTCTGATATATTCGAGGGACGGGCGGCGGATCTTCCTCAGCAACGTCAACGGTTCCATCAAGGTGTTTGCGGTCGATGCCGAAGGCACGGTCTCAGGGTCTCACTCCCTCCCCCTGCCCGAAGCGAAAGCCCCGCGCCGCCAAGAGGAGATCCCCTCCGGGCTGGCCCTCTCCCCCGACGGCCGGCGTCTTTACGTCTGCGGCAATCTTTCCAACACCCTGCTAGAACTGGATGCCGAGACCGGCAAGGTCCTCCGCAGTTTCGCAACCGGCGTCGCCCCATTCGATGTGGTCCTCCACCGCGGCAAAGCTTACGTCAGCAACTGGGGTGGACGCCGCCCCGCCTCCGAAGACCTCGTCGGTCCCGCCGGGCGCGGAACCGTGGTGCGCGTCGATCCCGTCCGTTTCATCGCCAGCGAAGGCTCAGTCTCGGTCATCCCACTCGACGACACGCCCCGCCAGGATCGAACCACGGAGATCCTCGTCGGCCTGCACGCCTCCGCGCTCGCCGTGTCACCCGATGGACGCTGGTTGGTCTGCGCCAATGCCGGCTCCGACCACTTGAGTGTCATCGACACGGGCACGGACACAGTGGTCGAGACCCTTTGGACCAAGGCAAAACCGAGCGATTTGCTGGGCGCATCGCCGAATGCCCTGGCCTTTGCCCCGGACGGCAAGACGCTCTATGTGGCCAACGGAACTCAAAACGCGATCGCTGTGGTCCAGTTCAGCCCATCCCGCAAACGTTCCAAACTGGTTGGACTCATTCCTGTGGGCTGGTTCCCCGGCGGTATTGCCTTCGACCGGGCCCGGTCCCAGCTCTGCGTGGTGAACATCAAGGGCCACGCCGTCGAACCGAAAGGTTATCGAGAGGCCGGCGCCGGCAAGGATGCGGTCGGATTCAACAGCCATCACCACAACGGCTCGCTGTCGCTTGTCCCCCTGCCAAAGCGCCGCGCGCTGGCCGGCCTCTCGCAGACGGTCTACGACAACCTCCGGAGCGAGCGGATCGCCGAGGCCCTGCTGCCGCCACGAAGAAATCAGCCGGCGAGGCCGATCCCTGAGCGCATCGGCGAACCTTCCCTGATCAAGCATGTCGTGTACGTCATCAAAGAGAACCGCACGTACGACCAGGTTTTCGGCGCCCTGGAAAAGGGCAACGGGGACCCTCGCCTGTGCATCTTCGGCGAGCGCGTCACCCCCAATCAGCACAAGCTCGTCCGCGAGTTCGTCCTTCTCGACAACACCTACTGCGCCGGAATCTTGAGCGCCGACGGGCACCAGTGGAGCACCACCGCCTTCGGAACCGATTACCTGGAGCGGTCCTTCGCCGGCTGGCCACGCAGTTATCCCGACGGCATGGGCGTCGATGAGAACGATGCCCTGGCTTATTCCCCTGCCGGATTCATCTGGGATAACGCCCTGAAGCATGGCGTCCAGATCCGCAACTACGGCGAATTCATGGCCCCCAGCGTCCGCTGGCGAGATCCCAAAACGAAGGGCACCCCAGATTTCTCCGCCTGTTACCGAACGTGGAAAGGCCAGAGCGACGAGGTCCTCTTCTCCAGCTACCCCATGGTCGACAGCCTGACCTCCTTCTCGCCGACGAACTATGTCGGATGGGACATGTCGGTCCCCGACCAGTACCGCGCGGACTTCATCCTGCGGGAGCTCAGGGAATACGAGCAGAAGGGCGAGTTTCCGCAGTTGGTCATCATTTGTCTGCCCAATGACCACACCAGCGGCACGAGTCGGAACTGCCCCACGCCCGCGGCCACTGTCGCCGACAACGACCTCGCCTTCGGCCGCATCGTGGAGGCCCTCAGCCGGAGCCGATTCTGGAAGGACATGGCCATCCTCAGCATCGAAGACGACCCGCAGGCTGGCTTCGATCATGTGAGCGGCTACCGCACCACCGCCTACGTCGCCAGCCCCTATGCGAAGCGGGGGGCGGTGGTCAGCTCCCAGTACAACACGACCAGTCTCCTGCGCACCATCGAGCAGATCCTCGGCATGAAGCCCATGAACCAGTTCGACGCCTCGGCCACCCCGATGTTCGACTGCTTCCAGGAAACCCCTGACCCGACGCCGTTCGTCGCCGTCCCCAACCAAGTGCCGCTCGACGAGATGAACCCGGACCCGAAGGCCCTGGTGGACCCACAGTTGCGGCGAGACGCACTCGCCTCAGCCCGAATGAACTTCCGCCAAGTTGATCGCGCGCCGGAAGACCTTCTCAATCGTGTGCTGTGGCGGGCCATGCGCGGCACCGCGGAGCCCTATCCGGAATGGGCCATCACATGGGTCGAAGACGAGGACGAGGACGAGGACGACGAATAGATCTCAAGGCGACCGCCTCGCCTCCTCCTCACTTCACCCGTCCACCCAGGCCGAAACTTCCCCAAGACAACAAACCGCTTTCGCCAGACGCTCAGGTGTCGTTCAGTGGAGCCACCCCATGACGACGCCGTCATCCGGCTTGTTTTACGGGCCCGCCTTCCCTGGGAAACGCTTCGCCGCCCCGGCCCTGTCTCCGTCGTAGCGTCCCTCGGACTTAGTTCGCCCCTTTCGTTCCGCCTTCGCGAGGTAGAGGGGGTAAACGCTCGCGAAGCTCGTGGTAAAAATCCGGTGCTTGGAGGTCATGCTCAGAATGAGGCCCTGCCGCGCCAACAGGCCGGTTGCCCCCTGATCGCGGCTTCACCGGTTGGGTCATTCGGTTCTCACTTTGCCGGGTCGCCGAACACCTGCGCCAAGACCGGCTCGGCGTCCCGGTAGTCCGGCACCACCACGTCGGCACCCACGCCCATCAGGCGGTTCTTCTTCCATTCATCGAACTTCCCGGAGCCGTTGTTGGCCTCATCGCTGGCTACCGCGATCGCCAGTCCACCCACTTCCTTGGTGTTCTGGATCTCCACATAACCGTCGCCGATCGCCAGCAGTGCCTCGCCAGGGATGGCGTTCTCCTTCAAGATTTTCTCGATCACCATCTTCTTGGAGAAGTTCTTGAAGTCGTCCTGGGCCCCGTAAATCCGGGGACCAAAGTAGCGTTTCACGTTCAGCAGTTCCGCCTCCTGTTTGACGAAGATTTCGTCGGTGCCGCTGGCCAGGTACATCGTCACGCCCCGCATCGCCAAAAGTTCCAAGAGCCGGCGCGCTCCGAACACCAGAAAGTCGTCCCGCTGAAGTTTGCCCTTTCTCAGCCCCTCGGTGCGGTCGGCGATGCGCAGTCCCAGCCGGCGCAGGTACTCATGCTTGTACTCGAGCGGTTCCTGAGGCGTGCCACCCCGCTCGCGCACCCGGTCCGCCAGTTGGATCATCTGGTAGATGGTTTGCTTCCCGTTCAACCGCATGATGTCCTCGAACGCCAGTTGGGTCCGTTGTTCTTCGGTTTCCCCAGGCAACGGAGCCAGCACTTCCGTGAACATCGGCACCATCACCTGCGGCCATCCCTCGCGGATCAACGATAGCGTTCCGTCGAAATCAAAGAGGACGTGGCGAATGCTCGGACGGGGCTGAAAATGGGGCGCGAACTCGACCAGACCGGTGAAGGGACCACTCATGTCCCGCTGTGCATAGGAGCCACCACCCGCCGCGCCAAGCCAAAACCAGCCCCGACCCATCCTTGTCGGACCACCGCCCCTGGGGCACCCTGCCCGCCATTCATGCGACCGCCGTCCACTCGTGAATCCACCGCCACCGCCGCCGCAACGCCGGCCGGAACGGGTCGTCGGGGCTTCCTGATCCTCTTCCCGCTGCTCCTCGGCATTTTCGGATTCCTGTTCCGCGATAGCTTCCGACCCGAGATGGCCACCTTCGCCAACGACGGCCCGCTCGGAGCCATGATGGCGGCCTGCTTCCAACTCCCGGGCGCCTGGAAGGGCATCTGGGCGGATCTCAATTGGATCGGCATCACGGGCGGGGTCGCCCCCATCGACTTCACCTGGGTGCTGAACTGGATTCTCGGTCCGCTCTATTTCATCAAGTTCTACCCCGCCATCACCCTGATCACCCTCGGTCTGTGCGCCTGGCTGTTTTTTCGGCAACTCGGTTTCTCGGCCGCCGTGTGCACCCTCGGCGGACTCGCCGCCGCCTTGAATTCCGACTTCTTTTCCTACGCTTGTTGGGGCCTGGGAACCCTGCCGCTCTGCGTCGCCTCCGTGTTTCTCGCCCTCGCCGCGCTCGTCTCCAAGATCCAACCTGCCTGGGCCCGACCCGTGCTCGCCGGAGCCGCCCTGGGAAGCGCCCTGATGGAGGGCTTCGACAACGGCGCGATCTTCAGCCTCTATGTCGCCGCCTTCGCGATGTTCCATGCCTGGACGTCGCGTCCCTCCGATCCCGGCCCGCGCCGACTCGGCGTCGGCGCCCTCCAGACCGCGGTGGTCGCCATTGCGTCCGCCCTTATCGCCTCCCACATGTTGATCGGCCTGGTGAAGGGCAACATCACCGGGGTCGCCGGCATGGGGCAGGATCAGGAATCGAAGGCCGCCCGCTGGACCTTCGCCACCATGTGGAGCCTGCCTCCCAAGGAAGCGCTCCGGGCCGTCATCCCAGGCCTGTACGGCTACCGCATGGACACCCCCAACGGCGGTCAATACTGGGGCACCGCCGGCAGTGATCCCGCTTGGGACGAATACTTCGACAACCCGGATCGAAAACCCGAACAAGCCCCCCGCCGGGCGATCCGTTTCTCGGGAGCCGGCCATTACACCGGCGTTCTCGTCGTCCTGCTCGCCGCCTTCGCCCTCGTCCAAAGCCTGCGCGGATCTTCCAGCCCCCTCTCCCACCAGGAACGGCGTTGGGTCTGGTTCTGGTCCGTCACCGCCTTGGTGTCCCTCCTGTTCGCCCTCGGCCGCTACGCACCATTCTACCGGATCATTTACGCCCTGCCCTATTTCAACACGATCCGCATCCCGATGAAGTTCCTCCACCCGATGAACGCCGCTCTCGTCGTTCTTTGCGGGTACGGCCTGCACGCCCTCTGGCGCGGTTGGGTGGAGAAGCTGGCCTCCCCATCCGCCCGAATCACCACGTCCTCCGCAGACCGTGGTTGGATGATCGGAACGTTGGTCGCCACCGTCGCCGCCCTGCTCGGCTGGATGATGTACGGCAAGTCCCAAGGACAACTGCTGTCATTCCTCAGCGAAGTCGGTTTCGAAGGAGCCAGCGCCACTGCCATCGCCCAATTCAGCCGCCGCGAGGTCGGGCTGTTCGTACTCTTTCTGGGCATCTCCGCCGGCCTCATCGCCGCCATCCTGACCGGTCGCTTCGCCGGCCCCCGCGCACGCTACACCGCCGTCGCCCTCGGTGCCCTGCTCACCTTGGACCTCGCCCGGGCCAATACCCCCTGGATCATTCACTACAATTGGAGCGATCGGTTCGCCTCCAATCCCGTGTTTGATTTCCTCCGCGCGTCCCCTCACACCGGCCGCGTTTCCGGCCAACTGCCGTTCGCCTTCCCCGGCCGGGCCGGGCAGCTCCAGGAAATCCTCGGGTCCGTCTACGGCGGCGAATGGCTCCAACACCAGCTCCGCTACTTCAACGTCCAAGCTCTCGAGGTGGTGCAAATGCCTCGGCAACCGGCCGACCTCGCCGCCTACGAAATGGCGGTGAAACCCAACCCGCTCCGGGAATGGGAACTCACCAACACCCGCTACCTGCTGACGCTCGCACCCGCCGTGGACTCGATGAACCAGCAACTCGATCCGGTCGAGAAACGGTTCCGCCTCCACACCGCGTTCAACCTCTCCCAAACCGCCGCCGGCGTGATCCAGGTCGCCACCAACGCCGAAGGCCCGTTCGGGCTTGTCGAGTTCACGGGCGCCCTTCCCCGCGCCATGCTCTTCGATCGCTGGCGCGGTGACGTCGATGACGAGGAAGCCCTCACCCTACTCGGCAGTACCAATTTTTCACCCCACGCGGAGGTCCTGGTTGCCGATCCCGTTCCAGCACCCTCTGTCACGACGTCCTATCAACCGGCTGGCACCGCAGTCTATGAATCGTACACGTCCCGCCGATTCGTCATCGCCACCGAGGCCCGCACCCCGTGCATCCTCCTCGTCAACGACAAGCACGACCCCGATTGGAACGTTTACGTCGATGGCAAACCGGAACCGCTGCTCCGCGCCAATTTCATCATGCGCGGCGTCTACCTCACCCCCGGCAAACATCAGGTCGAGTTCCGTTTCAAACCCAGCACCGGCCCCCTTTGGTTCTCCGCCTCCGCCATCGGCGCCGCCCTCGCCCTCTTCGGATACGCCCGGTTAGGCCCTGCCGCCCGACCGCGAACGAACGAGTTCTAGTCGAACGTCATGGGACGGAACGGAACGGATCTGAACGGAACGAACTGACTTCGGGCCACCCCGGCAACCATCACCTCAGGAATCACCGGTGAGTCATCAGGAAACTTATTACCGCCAAAACGAGGCGTACGCCGAGTTCCTCGCCCAATGGGACGCCGCGTTCTATTCCAAATACACGGACTCCCTCCGCCCCCGCCGACCCGGAGGCCGTTGCCTCGACATCGGCTGCGGTGTCGGTCAGGTCATCGGACGTCTCTCCGCCGATGGCATCGAAGCCCATGGCGTCGAGATTTCCGAACCCAACCTCGCCCGAGCCGTTCGAGTCGCCCCGCACGCCCGCCTTTATGACGGCAAGCGGTTGCCCTACCCCAACGCCCATTTTGACGCCGTAGGAACCCTCAACGTGCTCGAACATGTCGATGAACCCGAGGCGTTCCTCGCCGAAATGGTGCGCGTCGCCGAACCCGGCGCCACCGTCGTGGTCAGCAGCCCGAATTTTCTGCGGGCGTTCGGCCCCGGCTACCATCCCCGCATGCGCGGCATTGCCCAGAAATGGCGCAATTTCCAAGCGCTGTGCGCCCGACGACGCGCCATCCAGGCCTCCCCCCAAACCGTCCGGTTCGAACGGATGCAACCCATCGTCCGGGCGCCGTTTCAGCCCGACGACGACGCCACCGTCGCCACGAATTCCCTGGAGATCGCGTTCTTCCTCGAGCGCCTGGGCTGCACGGTCGAGCGCGTGGAATGTACGGACCGCTACGTTCCCGCGCCTCTCGACTGGGCCCTCAATGCCACCCCCCTTCGCTGGATGATGTTCAACGCCTTCGTTGTCGCGCGCCGCAACAGCCCTGCACCCACCCCATGAACCGTCAGTCCATCGCGGCGCGCGTCCCCCTTGCCGCCGAGCCAGGTATCTCGACCGGAGGACTCTTCTTCGGTTCAACGCCTGGGAGCCGTTCCGTTCGCAACGGAACGTATTTCCTTATCCCGCTCGGCCTGATCCTCTTTCTCAGCTCAATCGCGTCCTCCGTCGCCGCCGATCCTTCCGCCCAAGCTTCGCCACCCACCCGTGAGGGTCATCGCATCCGATTCGGCAGCGTCATCGCCAACCCGGCCACCCGCACCGTCTCCTTCCCCGCCAGCCTCAACATGACCAACGGCCTCGTCGAATACGCCGTCGTCACGGATTATGGCAAAACCCACGAGAGCCTCCTGATCACGACCGCCCTTCCGATGGACGTCCAGTCAGCCCTACTCTTGCTGCGCGCCCGCCCCTCCGGAACCAACGGACTTTCATCCGCCGACGCCGCCACACTTACAATCCCGGCCGGCTCAGGCCTCCGGGCCAACGTCGTCTGGCTGTCCGGTTCTGGGGCACCGACCACAGTTCCTTTGAGCCAGCTATTCGCCCTGATCTCGGGAGGCGCCAACGGTGCCATCACCGGATCCCTGCGTACCGGCCCCTGGCTCTTCAACGGCTCGATGGTGACCCCCGAGGGTTTTGGCGCCCACTTCGACGGCTCCATCATCGCCCTCATCCACGACCCCATCGCGATCCTTAACAACCCCGGACCCGACCGCGACGACGACGAAGTCCATGTCCCCGCCGTCGATCGACTCCCTCCGCTGGGAACGGCCGTGACGGTGGAATTAGTCGTTGAACCGCCCGTCGCGGAGAAAGAAGCGCCGCGCGCCCCATAATCCCCCCGTCCGATCTCCCCATGGCTCCCCGCACTCCATCCGCCCCACTTTTCGCCCTTACCGTCACCACGGCGCCCGAAGCCGAGGATGCCGTCGCCGAACTCCTGATCCGCACCACCGCCGAGGCGCCGGTCACCACCTTCGACCGCATCCGCGGCGTCAGCCACGTGGTGGTTTATCTGAAGGACCCCAACTACCTCCACGCCGCCCGACGCGCTGAACTCCGAAGCGGTCTCCGCTCCATCCAGGCATGCGGCCTCGACATCGGTGCAGCACGGATCGCGTGGACCCGCGTTAAAGCCATCGATTGGAAGGAATCCTGGAAACGCCATTTCCAGCCGATGACCATCGGCCGGGTCCTCCTTGTCCGCCCCAGTTGGAGCCGGAAAAAACTGCTCGCCGGTCAGAAGGAACTCATCCTCGACCCCGGCTTGAGTTTCGGAACCGGCCAGCACCCGACGACCAGTTTCTGCCTGAAGGAGATCGCCCGGCTTCGACCCAAGTCCTCCACGGCCGCACTTCTCGACGTCGGGACCGGATCGGGGATTCTTGCCCTGGCCGCCGCGAAACTTGGCTATTCCCCAATCCGCGCCTTCGATTTCGACCCCGAAGCCGTGGCAATCGCACGGCAGAATGCCGCCGACAACGGCATCGCGGACGCCGTCGCGCTGTCGCGCTTCGACGTGGCCCGGCTTCAAAAGCAGCCCCGGCGCCGATATGAAGTCGTCTGCGCGAACCTGACCTCCGACCTGTTGCTCCGCCATGCGGCGTTACTGACCGCCCAGGTCGCCGACGGCGGAGTGCTGGTCCTGGCGGGCATTCTGGCCGAAGAGTTCGACAAAGTCCGGGAGGTCTTTCGGAAAAGCGGCTGGAAGCTCGTACGCAGCGAGCGTCGTCGCGAATGGTGTTCCGGGTCTTTTCGCCGTTAACTTCGGCGGAGGATTCGATTGTCGCCGGGCGCAAGGCTGGTACAACCCCGGCGTGTCCTGGTCTGATTTCGACAACGCAGGTCCATCGGTGGCGCTCCTGCGGCGCAGCCTTCATCGTGACCGCTTGGGACATGCGTACCTTTTTTCCGGCGATGCCTCGGACGTCCTGGAGTCCATCGCCATGGAACTTGCCGCCACCGTCAATTGTCTCTCGCCTCTCGAGACGACGCCTTCGGGATCCCCGGCCAGCGCGTGCGGGACCTGTTCCAGCTGCCGACGCATCCTTCAAGGCCTCCACCCAGACGTCCACTGGCTCCGCGCCGAATCCAAGATGCAGATCATGCGCGTGGAGCAGGTCCGGGAACTGATCAACGTGGTCCAACTCAAGCCGTCCGAGGCGCGCTTCAAGGTGGGGATTCTGGTGGGTGCGGATCGACTGAACCCCAACGCCGCCAACGCGTTCCTAAAGACACTCGAGGAACCACCGTCGCGCTCCCTACTGATCCTGCTCAGCACCGAACCCGACCGACTGCTCGAAACCATCCTGTCCCGCTGCCTCCGACTCGCGTTCCCCACCCGCCGCGGCCTGGCGCCAGCCCAACTGGACTGGCTGCGCTCCTTCGTCCCCCGATTCCGCGAATCCGCCGCCAGCATCCTGGGCCGGTACCAATGGCTCGACGGACTCCTGAAACAACTCGCCAGCCTCCGCGCCGCAGCGGAATCCGAGATCAAGGCCCGATCCCCTGCCCAACACCACCGGGACGCCGACGCCAACCTCCAGGACCAATGGGAAGAGGAAGCGAAGGCCGCCACCGAGGCGGAGTATCGCCGCCGCCGCCAGCAAACCCTCCAGGCACTCCAATGGTGGCTGCGCGATGTCTGGATCGCCACCCAGGCCCATCCGCCCGAGCTTCTCGCCATTCCCGAACTCGCCGAGGAAACCCGCCACGCCGCCAGCCGACTTTCCCCGGCCCAGGCCCTGGCCAATCTCGACCTGCTCGAACGTACCCAGTCGCTCCTCCATACCAACGTCCAGGAAGCCCTCGCTCTGGAGGTGGCCATGCTCCGACTGGACCTCTGATGCGCCACCCCCGCCCGACTTCCCCTGCCAAGTCCGCTCACCCCTCGGCCCAACCCTCCGGCGACGACGGCACCCTCTTCGCTGGACTCTTTGGACTCCTGCTCGGGATCGGCCTGCTCAAGTTCGGGAACCCGATCATCCTGGACCGCTTGGTGGAAACTCCCAGGTCCTTCGATGAATGGCGCGCCTTCGCCTGGCCCATCCGGTTCGGCTTCCTCGGGCTAGGACTCGTCGCCGCTGTCGGTGTCTGGCAGATCGGTTCCCACTGGCGACCCTCCGCCCCCACCTGGATCGTCTCCCTGCTCGGCGGTTGGATCGTCTGGCAAATCGCCGCCACCCTCACATCTCAAGATCGTGCTCTCAGTCAGACGATTCTGGCGCATTTCGTCGGCTGCGTGACGTGCTTCGTCCTTGGACACCTCGCCCTCAGCCGCGTCTCCCAGCCACGCACGTTCTGGCTTTGCCTCGCCGCGGGGCTGATTGGCGTTCTCGGAATGGGCATAGAACAGCACTTTGGCGGGCTCGAAGCCACCCGCCGGATGATCCTCCAGGGCCCCCAGGCCTCCTCGCTCCCTCCGGAATACCTCGCCCGCATCCAAAGCAACCGGGTCTTCAGTACGCTGGTTTACCCCAACGCCCTCGCCGGCGTTATTCTCCTGTTGCTTCCCGCCGTCGGCTGGATCGCGTGGGAGGCCGGATCCCGTTGGGGACGCCGGGGCTCTTGGATTCTCGCCACCGCTCTGTTCGGATCGGGCCTCGCCGTCCTGGTCTGGTCCGGTTCGAAGGCTGGCTGGCTCCTAGCCATGGGCATCGCCGTCCTGCTGCTTTTTCTCGGACGCTGGCCGCTTCGCTCCAAGGTCATCGTCGCTTCCGTCTTTGCCGTGGTCGGATTGGCCGCCTTCGCCATCGTCTTTCGAGAAAAATTAAGTCGCGGCGCCACCAGCGTCTCCGCCCGGTTCGACTACTGGACGGCCGCCGTCGAAGGCTTTCGCGACCGTCCACTGCTCGGCCACGGACCCGGTCTGTTCAAGCGGGTCTATGCCGACCGTAAACGGCCGGAATCGGAAATGGCTCAACTCACCCACAACGACTATCTCCAGCAGGCGACGGATTCGGGATTTCCAGGATTCCTGACCTACCTCGGCTTCGTGGCGGGTTCCCTGGTTCACCTTTACCGACAACGTTCCCTCTGGACCTCATCCCTTCCGTTCGCCGTCTGGCTGGGATTGCTGGCTTGGTTTGCCCACGGATGCGTCGAATTCGGGCTCTATATCCCCGCTTCGTCGTGGTGCGCCTTCGGTCTCCTGGGCTGGCTGCTGGCTCAAAAGCCTTCCGACGCTTCGCCCTAATCCCTACTCTCCCGGACGCTATGCGCGTCCTGTATCTTAACGGTCCGAACCTGAATCTCCTGGGAACCCGTGAACCCGGAGTCTACGGACGACTCACACTCGCCGAGATCGAATCTCAAGTCCGGGCTCTTGCCCAGACACTCGGGGTGGACGTGGAATTTCGGCAGTCCAATCACGAGGGTGAGTTGGTCACCTGGATTCAAAACAGCACCGCGACCCACGAAGTCATCGTGCTCAATGCCGCGGCCTACACCCACACCAGCATCGCCCTGCGCGACGCGGTCGCGGCTACCGGCCAACCCACCGTTGAAATCCACCTCTCGAACGTTCACGCCCGGGAAGAATTCCGGCATCGCTCCCTGATTGCCCCGGTGTGCCGCGGAATGATTGCCGGATTCGGCCCGCATTCGTACATTCTGGCACTTCACGCAGCTATATCATTATCGCCGACCAAGAAGTGATCCGAACTTCGGGTTTTTAGGCGGTCTCGGAGACCCCCATACGTATCTCGCCTGCCGGAAACAGCACTTGACCGGTGTTCCCCCCCCCGATAACGTCCCTCCCAGTTGATCACGGAGGAGCAGGAGTCGATTCGCGACTGCTGCTTTTTTTGTTCAGCGGACTGACAAGCGCCGATGAACCACGGGAAGCCTGTACGATCGACTGGAGACATGCTGTGGACCTGAAAGACATCAAGGCCATCATCGATCTGATGCGGAAGAACGCCATCTCGGAGTTCGAGCTGGAGCGTCAGGAATTCAAAATTCGACTTAAACGGGCCACAAATTGCGGCCCAACCGTCACCTTTGACGATACAGCTAGTATAAACCCGGCCCAGATCGTCGCAACGACATCGAGCCAGGCCGGCCGCACGAACGATGCTCCCCTCGGGACGATTGACATTAAGTCTCCCATGATTGGAACACTTTATCGTTCATCCACGCCCGAATCGAGCCCGTACGTGGATGTTGGGTCCGAAGTTGGCCCCGATACCGTCGTCTGTCTCATCGAGGCCATGAAGGTCATGAACGAGATCAAAGCCGAGGTGCGTGGCGTGATTACCCAAGCCATGGCTGACAACTCTAAACCGGTCGAGTTCGGACAACCCCTCTTCAAAGTTCGTCCCCTGTAGCTTCGCCAGCGGGACGCCCCTCACCATGTTCGAGAAGGTCCTCATCGCCAATCGCGGTGAAATTGCGGTCCGCGTCATCCGCGCGTGCAAGGAACTGAATATCCGGACCGTCGCCGTGTATTCCGAGGCCGATGCGAACTCCATGCACGTTCACATGGCTGATGAGGCCATCTGTATCGGTAAAGGTCCTTCGTCGGAGAGCTATTTGCGTATCGATCGCATCATTAGCGCCGCCGAAATCGCCGATGTGGATGCCATCCATCCCGGTTACGGCTTCCTTTCCGAGAATGCTCATTTCGAGGAAATCTGCACCAGGTGCAACATCCGGTTCATCGGCCCCAGCGCCCGGGCCATGATGGCTCTGGAGGATAAGAACGTCAGTCGTGCCCTCGCCCGCAAAGCCGGTGTCCAGTGCCCTCCCGGTTCCGAAGGCGTTATCGAGAACGAGCAGGATGCCAAGACGGTTGCGGACAAAATCGGCTATCCGGTGCTCATCAAGGCCGTGGCCGGCGGTGGAGGTCGCGGGATGAGAATTGCCCATAACGACATGTCTCTCGTTACCGGGTATCACACCGCCCGGGCCGAAGCAGAAAAGGTCTTCGGCAATTCCGCGGTGTACATCGAGAAGTTCATCGAGAACCCGCACCACATCGAGTTCCAGATTCTCGCCGACACCCGGGGCAACATCATTCACCTCGGGGAACGCGATTGCTCGATCCAACGGCGGAACCAAAAACTCGTCGAAGAGACCCCCTCACCTCTCATCGAAAACAAGCACCGCGACCTGCGCAAGAAGATGGGCAAGGCCGCCATCCGAATCGCCGAGGAAGCCGGGTACTCGAATGCTGGTACGGTCGAGTTCATCGTCGACGGCCAAGGCCAGTTCTTCTTCCTCGAGGTGAACAAGCGGATTCAGGTCGAGCACCCTATCACCGAGGAGGTCACTGGCGTCGACCTGGTGAAACAACAGATCCTGATCGCCATGGGGGAACCTCTCCGCCTGCGCGATTCGGACATCGCTTTCAAGGGGCATGCCATCGAATGCCGGATCAATGCCGAGGATCCGTTCGATGACTTCCGCCCGTCGCCGGGTCGCATCGAGATGTATTATCCGCCCGGGGGACGCGGTGTCCGGCTGGATTCTCATGCCTACGCCGGCTACGTCATCCCGCCCTACTACGATTCGATGATCGGAAAGCTGATCACTTTCGGTAAAGACCGCCGCGAAGCCATGGACCGCATGAGCCGCGCCCTCGCCGAATACATGATCACCGGGATCAAGACCACCATCCCGTTCGAGCAGGCCATTCTCCAGGATCCAAACTTCCGTCGAGGCGTCTACTCCACCTCCTTCATCGAGCAGTTGCTCACCGGCGGTCGCCGCGATCTGCTCGAAGAACGCGCTTGAGGCCTGCGGCCCGCCGGGGATAAGGCCAACAAACGGGGCCCTCTAAACGCCGTTCGTCAGCTCAATCTGCGCGCTAATCTCGGGCGGGATCGCCGACGCCCGCATCGTTCCGTCGGGCTGATGAACCACACAGACGACCGTTAGCCGCCCTTTCGCCACTTCTCCCGATGCCACCCCTTCGACGAGTTTCATGAACTGAAACTCATAGGTGAGGGCCTTCGACCGCTTCTCCACCACCCGAAGCCGCACCTCAACTTGGTCCTCGAATCGCAACGGCTTGTAGTAGTCGCACGACGCGTGTACCCGCGGCCAGCCCACCCTGGGCGCCCCCGGACGGGCCGCGACCGAAAAGCCGATCGACCTGAAAAAGGCGTGCTCCGCCGCCTCCATGAACCGGAAAAAGTTCGAGTAATGCATGATTCCGGCCATGTCGGTTTCAGAAAACTCGACCGACCGGATCAGGGAAAAAGTGCTCGGCATGGTGAAGACGTTGCGACCTAGGTCGAGGGGGTCCCCGGAGACTTCGGAGGCATCAAACCCAGGAACTGCGCCGCCAATCGCGCCGCCACGACATCGCTGTTGTAGGTTTTTTCCGCAGCGCTCCGACCCGCCTGACCCAGGCGAGCTGCCAGTTCCGGCGATAGCAAAACTTCCTCAAGCCGCGCTGCCAGATCCTCCGCATCGTCCGCGGCACATAGCATCCCTCCACCACTTTCCTCGAGAATCTCCGGAAAGGCCCCGGTTCGCGGTTGGACAACCGGTACGCCCGCCGCCATCGCCTCCACCAAGTACAGACCAAACGCCTCACCGTAGTGTGCCGGCACCGAAAACACGCTCAATCCGCTAAAAAAGGCCTGCTTTTCGGCATGTCCGACGTTGGGCCGAAACGCGACATTTCCCAGAAGGCCGGCGGCTTGAAGCTTCGCCTTCAATTCGTCCACGAACGCCGTGTCAGTGGGTCCCATCCCCCCGGCCACCGCCAATCGCAATCCGGGAACCCGGTTTCGTCGTTTGAGAATGAGAAACGCTTCCACCAGTCTATCCAGGCCTTTCTCACGGCACATGCGCGCCAAATACCCGAGTACCGGCGGCTGCGGCGGCGCGTCGGCCGGTTTCCATCCCGCCAGATGAATACCGTTTGGCACGACGTGGATTCGATGCGGCGAAAATCCCAGCTTCGCTGCCATTCGGTCGGCGTAGTAACGACTTGGCGCGGTCAGCAGGTCCACCTCGGCGAGGCGCTCCGAAAGAATCGCCCAGGCCTCCTGGCGGCATCGATCCGGCAGGGCATCCACGAACGTATCCTCCCCCTGCAGCGTCACCACCACCCGGGTTCCCAACATTTCCTTCAATCGGCGAGCCACGCCGATCAGCAAACCGTTCGATAGACTCACCACATCCGGTCGCTCATGCTCCACCAGCCACGCGATCAGTTCGTCGACTTCGCGGGCCTGGTTGCCGGACTCACCCCGCAGCATCGACAAGGTCAGATCCCCCACCTGCTCGGGCCGCGTTTTCGCCGCCGCCGTTCCCACCCATCGCAGCAGTGCCGGCGAACTCAGCCAGTCATGCAGCCACTTCGGAATCTTTCGGAAGAAAGACGCCTTTTGTTCCAGATACACCGTCAGTCCCCCGAAAAAGACCGGCGTGCCTTGGGTCTCGTCGGGCTCGTCCGTCTTCAGCGGCAAATACAGCGGCAACATCGTCACCGCGTGTCCCTGCCGACGAAAGGCTGCCACCAGCGCATTGTCCCGGAGACAATTCCCGCAGTACATCCCCCCGGCTCCCGGTGTCAGTTGAACAATCCTCATGGCATGGCGCGACCGCCGCGACCGTAGCCGAACCCCGCCACTTCGCCAATCCGGCACACCGCGGCGGGACTTGCCGATTGACGACCCGATTCCACCTCGTGAACCTCCCCGCCCCATGCCGATAATTCAGCGTGCCCTGCTCTCCGTTTCCGATAAGACCGGTCTCGTCCCGTTCGCCCAGGCCCTCGCCGCCGCCGGAGTCGAACTCATTTCCACCGGCGGGACCGCCAAGGCGCTGCGCGAAGCCGGCTTGAGCGTCATTGAACTCGGCACCTACACCGGCTTCCCCGAAATGCTCGATGGCCGCGTCAAGACCCTCCATCCCAAGGTCCACGGCGGTCTCCTCTACATCCGTGGCAACGCCGAGCACGAACGCGCCGTCGGCGAACATGCCATCCCCCCCATCGACCTCGTCGTCGTTAATCTTTACCCCTTCGAAGCCACCGTCGCTCGACCCGGCGTCACCCTCCACGACGCCATCGAGAATATCGACATCGGCGGCCCCTCCATGCTCCGCAGCGCCGCCAAAAACCACGACAGCGTGACCGTCGTCACGGATCCAGCCGACTACGCTGAGGTCGCCGAACTCGTCACCACCCGCGGCTCAACCAGCCTCGAACTGCGACGCCGTCTCGCCGCCAAAGTTTACGCCCGCACCGCCGCCTATGACGCCGCCATCGCGAGCCATCTCCAGCGGGAATTCGCCGACGCTTCCAATCCCCTGCCACCCACCCTCGCCATCGCCGCCCCTCTCGCCCAGCCCTTGCGCTACGGCGAAAACCCGCACCAACGCGCCGCCTTGTACGGCTCTTTCCACAAATATTTCGAGCAACTCCACGGCAAGGAACTCTCCTACAACAACATCCTCGACCTCACCGCCGCCGCCGCGTTGATCGCTGAGTTCGCTGCCGACGCTCCGACACTCGCCATTCTCAAACACACCAACCCCTGCGGCGTCGGCCAGGGTGAGGTTCTCGCGCAGGCGTGGGAGCGTGCCTTTGCCACCGATCGCCAGGCCCCCTTCGGAGGCATCATCGCTGTCAATCGTCCCCTGGACCTTCCCTGCGCTGTAGCCATCTCGGAAATTTTCAGCGAAGTCATCGTGGCTCCAGACTTCGCCCCGAACGCCCTCGTTCTGCTCCAGAAGAAGAAGAACCTGCGCCTGATCCGCCTCAAGCAGAATCCCGCGGTCGCTGGAGCCTGGGACATTCGAAGCGTCGGCGCCGGCTCCTTTCTTCTCCAGGAACGCGATCTCCGGGGCACCACCGCGGCCGATCTTCGCACGGTCAGCCGCCGCCCCGCCTCCGAGGCCGAACAACACGCCATGCTGTTCGGCTGGAAGATCGTCAAACACGTGAAGTCCAACGCCATAGTCTACGTGTCGGCCGACACCGCGGGCCACGGCCGAACCCTGGGGATCGGCGCCGGGCAGATGAGCCGGGTCGACTCCAGTCGCATCGCCGTATGGAAGGCCGGTGAAGCTGGACTCTCCCTCACCGGCAGCGTCGTGTGCAGCGACGCGTTCTTCCCGTTCCCCGATGGCCTGATTGCCGCCGCCACCGCGGGTGCAACCGCCGCGATTCAGCCCGGCGGCTCCGTGCGTGACCCCGAAGTGATCCAGGCCGCCGACGAACGGAATATGGCGATGATCTTCACCGGCACCCGCCACTTCCGGCACTGACCCTAAGAGCCTGTCTGAAAAGTCAGGCTCTAAGGCACTTCGCGCACCGCGTTCTCGGATCCAAACGGGTTGGGCACGCGCAGCGAGCACTCCGGATCATCACGCCATTCGCCATCGACCAAAAACCGGTACCGATGTAGGCCGGGCTCGAGGTCGACGGCGATTCGCCACACACCGTCTTTTCCCTTGCTCAGTCCCAGGGGACCTTTTCCCCAACTTGTGAAATCGCCCACCAACTGAACGGTCATCGCGGTGGGTGAGGTGAATCGGAATTCCTGCTTCTTCTTAGTGGGTGCCTTGGTCGTCATCGTGCACTCCTTCCTGTCAGGCGAGGGAAGAACCTCGGCCGAGCGCGGCAGGCGCCGCACTTCTCCCAAAAAACTTCCTCCCCCGGCCATTGCGGTCCTTATGACCCGCCGAATTCGTCGCCGCAATCCGTCTGGGGCGAACTGGATGAATCCGTTCGCCGCAGTCCCAGGGACGATCCGGAATTCAGGGGTCCCCAGTCCTCAAGCTCACGGGAACCGCCTCGCTCCACGGGTGCGACATAGCGCTCGAGATACTTCATCGCGACCCGCAGATCCTTGGGGAGCGGACTCTCGATCAGGATGCGCTTTCCGGTGACCGGATGGTCCAAAGCCAGGGAGGCCGCATGGAGGGCGACCCGTCCAAGCAGGGGCTTCTCTTCCTTAGTCTGGCGCGGCCGGTAATCGGACTTGATGGAGGACAGCCAGAGCGGCCCGCCTCCATAGACCCGATCGCCCACCAACGGCATTTGGACCCAGCGAAGATGAATCCGGATCTGATGGGTTCGCCCCGTGCGCGGCCGGCATTCGAGCGCCGTGAAGCCCCGGTACCGGGTCACCACGTGGAAAAGGGTTCGGCTTTGTTTGCCTGACTTGGGATCCACCCGCATCACCCCGGGTCGTGTCGGGTGCGCGGCAAGCTTCGCATCCACCTCAAAGTCGTCTTCCACCGGTGATCCCTGCGCGATCGCAAAATAAACCTTTTCAGGCTTTTCGCTGCCGAACAGGTTCGCCACGGCGGTCAATGCGGGCTTGGTCCGGGCCAGAAGCAGCACCCCCGACGTCTCGAAATCCAACCGATGCACGTTCGCCAGGTAGGTCAGACCGCGTTCTTTGGCCCACGGAACCCCTCGAGCGATGTGCCCGTGGAGCATTCGCATCAGATTGGGACGCTCCGGATCGTAGCGGTCGGGCGACGTCAGGAGTCCAGCCGGCTTCTCGATCGCAATCAGGTGCTCGTCTTCAAAGAGCACCGGCACCTCCCAGTACTCACGCGTGGCCGGTGACGACAATTTCAACACCGCGGGCGCCGACGGATTGGATTGAGCCATGAGTCAGGCGACGGGCAAGAGCCCCGGGCTAGTTCGCTGCCGGCGCGTTGGTTCCACCCGAAGCTCCGGGAATCTTCACATCCGCGGCGGCGAACCGTTTCCGTTCCCAATCGGAAAAGGCCGAAAACCTGCCGAACTGCCGTTGCTGGGTCAGGAAGGTGGGGAGTTCAGCCTTCACGGTTTCGTCCGGAACCGGAATTCGCGACTCGAGATGCAACACGAAGCCACCGTCCGCGGCCGGCGTGAACGAACTCACCTTGCCCGCCTGTATTTCTGCGGCCACCCGCACCAGTTCGCCCGCGGTCAGTCGGGCGGGCAATCCCTCGAGAAGGGTGGTCTCCGACGAAAAATTGGTCAGCACGACGGACTGGAACCCAGCCTCGGTGGCGATGGCATCGAAAGCCTTCCCCTGCCCAAGCGCGATCGTGGCCGTTTCCGAGAATTTGCGCCCCGCCTCCTCCGCACCCGCCCGCGATTCGGTGCGGCGCACGGCCTCGGTCACCGAAACTTCCACATCCTGGAACGGCCGGACTTCGCTGGGAACGTTCTGTTCGAATGCGAACACATACACGCCATCCTCACCCACGAAGGGCGTCGCAAAGGGCTCTGCGGGGGACAAACCAAACGCCTTGCGCGAGAACTCGTTGTTCACACCCAGGCCCGCCGGAATGCCGTTCTGGGTGAAAGGCAGGCTCGATTGAACCGCCAACCCCACCTCGGTGCCGAGTTGGGTCAGGGCATCGGCCCCAGAAGCCTTCGAGACGGATTCGGGTCCGACTTCCATCTGGTACAGGCGATTCGCGAATTCGTTCGCCTTCTTTCGGGCTTGGTTCAACGCCAATCCTTTACGGAAGTCCTCCCGGATCTCGGCTTTGGCCGCGTCAGGCGTCTGGACGTTGTTGGCCGCATCCCGGAACGACTCCGCACCCCGCTGAACGTACTGCGCTTCCACCAATGCCGTGTGATTGGTGTTGGCCGAGAGTTGCTGGTCCGTTTCCTCCAGATAGTTGGTCAGGGCGAACTTCACGTACCGGACCTGCATTCGTTCCGGAATGCGGTAGGCCGCCACCCGGTTGCTATAGAACTGAAGGAGATTGGTCGGGTTCAGGTTCACCGAGGCGAGGTAGTTGCTCGCGGAAAGATAAACCAAACGGCCCGCGAAACGGTCATTGCCCGACCGATACCGGGCTTCGGCTTCCCGGGGCGTCACCAAGCCGCCACTCATGCCGCCCACGTTGACAAGGTGTTCGACCCCAACTTCATGGCGCATGAAACGCTCGAAATCAGTTCGGGTCAGACCCCCTTCGCTCTGCACCATCCCCAGGAACCTGTCGTACGCCGGACGGCTGAACCCACCCGTCCGTTCGTCGTTCAGGAACGGCAATTCCAGAATCCGCGCCGCCGCCACCTCGTCCGATACCACCACGCCCAGTCGCTTCGCCTCGTTCAGCAGAAAGAGTCGGTTGAGCACTTCGCGCGTCTCATCCCAATCGCGACCGCTGCGCCCAGGCCACTGACCCTGGTTCCGGAGCATGTAGCTCAGTCGGGCCTCCTTGAGGGCGGCCAGGTAATCCTCCCGCTCGATCGGCTTGCCGCCGATCGAGCCGAGAGCCCCGGCAGGCACTCGACCTGCAGAACCACCTTGGTTGGGAGAAAAGAAAATCACAAAACTGACGATCACGATGCCGATGAAGATCAGCCCGATCGCCTGGTGTTTGCGGATGAATTGAAACATACGCGTGCCTGAACAAAGAGCGGAGACACTAGTGGCCCAACAAAAACCCGGTCAAACGCATTCCCTAAACGATTTTGGCGCCAGCCCAACCCTAAAACCCGCACACCACCCGGGTCTCCCGACCGCTCCGCCCCTTCAACACCCGCGCCAAGGGCGTGTCTAATCGCCCGCCGACACTCCCCACCACAACCTCCTCCTTCCCACGCCCCGTCGCTAACACCACCAACTCCCCGGTCTCCCACAGCACCGTATACCCCGCCGTCAATCGGTCCGGAGGTGGCTTGGGACCGCGCACCGCTCGGAAAGCCCGGGTCGCCGACAGGTCCTCCGCCATGTTGTCCGGAAATAGCGACGCTACATGCCCATCCTCCCCCACCCCCAACACCGCACAGTCCCAGGTCCCACGCCGCCGTCGCCTCAGCCGGCCCTCCACCCATCCACTCCAATCGTCCATCGCCCGCTCCGCTCCCTCCCCGGGCGCCCGTTCCCCTTCCAAGCGATGAATTCGGTCGTCGGGAACCTTCAAGGGCTCCAAAAGCTCCCGCCGCGCCTCACGATAATTGCTCTCGGCATGGTCCGGCGGCACACAGCGCTCATCGCACCAGAAGAAATCCGCCGCCCCCAGATCCAGCCCGCGACGGCGCGACTGACGCACCAGTTCCCGAAAGAAGACGGGTGCCACCCGGCCCCCCGACAACGCCAACGCGAAATCGCGCTCCCGGCTCCGCAGGAACGCATCCAGAACCGAACCCGCCGCTTCGGCCGCGGCCGGCTCATCCCCATCCACCCTCGTGGTCCACACGCCGTTCAACTCAGGACAACGGTTGAGGGTTGCGCCACGCATGCCCGTAACGGGCGAGAAGTTCGTCCGCCGTCGTTGGCCCCCAGCTCCCCGCCGGATAGAATGACGCCTCTTCGATCGCCCGACCCCGCCACCCTTCCCGGATCGCATCCACGAATGCCCAGGCCGTTTCCACTTCGTCCCGCCGGATGAAGAGCGTTGCATCCCCCGCCATCGCCTCCAGCAGAAGTCGCTCGTACGCCTCCGGTGTGTACGCGCCAAACTCGGAATCGTAGCTGAAATGCATCCGGACCGGCCTCAACTGCATGCTGGTTCCCGGCACTTTCCCGTTGAATCGAAGGCTGATCCCCTCATTCGGCTGCAATCGGAGCGTCAACGAATTCGCGTCTAGCCGCGGGCCGCACTGTGCGGCAAACAACACGTTCGGCGTTGGCCGGAATTGAACGCGCACCTCGCTCGCGCTCAGCGGCAGGCTCTTGCCCGTGCGCAAGTAGAACGGCACGCCGGACCAGCGCCAATTGTCGATCAGCACCCGCAGGGCCACGTAGGTCTCCACGGTCGAATCAGCAGCCACTTTCTTCTCCCCACGATAGGCCGATCGTTGCTCCTCCCCCATCGTCCCCGCCGTGTACTGGCCACGGATTACCTGCTGCGCCACCTGTTCCGGCTGCCAGACCCGCAACGCTTTCAGCAGCTTCACTTTCTCGTCACGAATCGATTCCGCCTGCAGGGTCACCGGCGGCTCCATCGCCATCAACGACAGCACCTGGAGCAAATGGTTCTGCACCATGTCCCGCAAGGCCCCTGCCTCCTCATAGTACCCGCCCCGCGTTCCCACCCCATGCCGCTCACTCACCGTGATCTGAACGTGCTCGATCGCATCCCGATGCCAGAGACGTTCAAAAATCGCGTTCGAGAAACGGAACATCAGCAGGTTCTGAACCGTTTCCTTGCCCAGGTAATGGTCGATGCGGAACAACTGCGACTCATGGGCATACCGCGTCAGCTCCCCGTTCAACACCTTCGCCGATGCCAGGTCCGACCCGAACGGCTTCTCAATCACGATCCTCTGCCACCCCGTCCGGCCTTCGCTCTTGTCCACCAGCGCCGACGCATGCAACCGCTCCACGACCTCACCGAATTGCGAGGGCGAAACCGCCAGATAACACAAGAGGTTGTGCGCCAGAGCCGGATTCTCGAATCCCTTCAAGAGCTTCTTCAGCCGGACGTAGGCCCCCAGTTCATGGAACTCCCCCTGGCAGTAGTGCACATTCGCCGAGAATTCCGCCCAGACCGCCTCATCCACCGGCTGCGTCCTCGAAAATCGCCCCAGTGCCTCGCGCAGTTCCGCCCGCCAGGCTTCATCCGTTTTTTCCCGCCGCGCAAATCCCACAATCCGGAATGGCATCGGCATCTGACGCCCCACAAACAAATGGTAAAGCGCCGGAACGAGCTTCCGTGCCGTGAGGTCCCCGCTCGCCCCAAAAATGACGATCGTACACGGCTCCAGCACCTTCCGGCCCGAATCCAGTCGGCAAACCAGCAACTCATCCAACGTCGCGGCATCGTTCACGTCCCGACAGCCTGACTCAGGTCCCCGAACGCCGCAACCCGCCCGGTGCATCGCCATGGTGTCGGTGTCCGGCTGAAACCTCCGCCGTGAAATGCGCGGCTTCGATTCATTCGTGGCTATTCCTCCGTAGAAGCCCGCCCTCGCCCCAGAAACCGGTGGAAGCCCTGCCCCACCCAAGATTGCGGCTTGAGACACAGCCCGCGCCGTCGGAACATCCGCCGCTCATGGAGCCTGCCCCCGCCACGCCTTCGGGCCCTGACCCCGCCCGCTGGCCCGTGCCCGCCCCTATCGGGGATGACTTGCGGCAACGCCGCCGCCGTCGACGCCGTGGCACCTCCGACCGCACCCCCCGCCACCACGCCCTCTGCGACAACCTTTCCGGAGCGCTCATCTTTTTCCTCGTCGTCTTCACGCCCTGGGCCTTCGGCACCACCCAGGAGTGGTCGATTTGGACGGCCAACATCGCGTGTTATCTCCTCGGCATTCTGCTCGCGGCCAAATGGGTGATCCGGCGCCTCGAAGGTTTCCAACCGCCACGCTGGGGTGAGCCGATCGTTCTTGCGGAAGGTTCGGGCGAACTGGCCGCACCCCGGGCGCCCACCGACGGCGCCACCCGCGCTCTCGCCGTCCTGACCGTGGTTCTCCTTGGTTACATCCTGGTCAGCGCCCTCAACGCCCGCGCCAACTACGACCCGGCCAGGCGGGACTTCCAATACCTCAGCGATCCCATCGCCTGGTTGCCCCACAGCTACGACCGCGCTTCCACCTGGTTTGCCTTCTGGCAGTACCTCGGCATTGCCTGCGCCTTCTGGTCCATTCGCGACTGGCTCATCCAACGCTTCGTAAGCGACACCCAGCAGGACGACGCCCCCAGCTGGGCCAATACCCAAGCCCACATCGTCATCCCCGCCCGGCTCCAGACCCTCCTTTGGATCCTGTGCCTCAATGGCGCCCTCCTCGCCCTCGTCGGTATTCTCCAACGTGCCAACGGCACCAACAAACTCCTCTGGATTCTCGAGTCCGCCAGCCAGAAGTCCGCCGAGAACGTGTTCGGCCCATGGTCTTACCGGGGCAACGCCTCCCAGTACTTCAATCTCCTCTGGCCCGTCTGTCTCGCCTTCTGGCTCTGGGCTCAGGAACGCGCGGGACGCGCCCTCGTCCCCCGCCTCGGCCGGCTCGACGGCCCCCAGATTCTCCTGCTGCCATGCGCGATCTTCATGGCCACCTGCCCGATGATCTCCAGCAGCCGCGGAGGCGCCGTCGTCAGCATCCTGATCGGCATCTCCGCCGTGTTCCTCCTCCTGTTCACCTGCCGCCGGGAAATCTCCCCCACCCTCCGCTGGATCACCGTCGGAGCCATGTTCGTCGCCGCCATAGCCGCCCTCATCGGCGGCTGGTCCTCCGTTCGCGACCGCCTCTTCCGCACCGACCGCACCTTCGCCACCGGCATCGAAACCGCCGCCGACGACTTCACGTTCCTGGTGCGCTTCAAGGTGCCCGATCAACCTCCGAAAAAATGGCTCGCGCTAGGTGGCCTTTCCCGTGATTCCCGCTCGCTGTGGCAACCGCACTCCGTTGTCGTCAACTTAGCCCCCAACGGGCACCTCTACGCCCAACTTCTGGGAAGTTCTCTGACCAACGCCTTCAATGCGGTCGCCACCAATTTCACCCGGACCTTCGCCGGCCAGGAAGTCCAACTCGCCATCGTCCGCCACGACGGCGTCCGCCTCTTCGCCAACGGAACCGAACTCGGCCTCGCCCCACGCCCTAACCTTCCCGGACCAGGCTGGAACGGACTCGCCCTTACCCGCTTCGCCTTTCCCCAGGACCCTGCCATCTCCGCAATCGCCCTCGTCAACTACGGGTTGTCAGCCGAGGAAATCGCCCAATCATCCCAGGTTCCCACCGCCCAACTCGCCGAATCCCTCCTCGCCCAAAACACCCTCGCCAACGACGCCGTCCTCAGCACCAACGAACTCGTCTTCCCCGACGGCGCCGGAGCCCAACTCATCACCCGCCCGTCCGATCCCTCCCTCCGCTGGATGATGATCCGTCGGGAGGCCGGTCCCGGCATCGTCGCCGTTCGCCGTGTCCTCCCCGAACTCGACAACCGCATCCGCGGTCCCATGCAGGCCTCCTTCACCGTGTGGAACCCCGCCAATGACGCCCTCCTCCTCGCTGTCACCCTGGACGGCGGAACTCCCTTCATCGTCGAGGTGCCCGGCCGGTCCGAATCATCGGTCCGCGCCGCCGTCCGCGCCCCCCATTCCCAAACCCCCAAGGTGCTCGACGTCTACCTCGCCGACGACGACGGCAATGCCATCACCGACGCCCCCGTAGGCACCCAATTCGCCTTGCGCGAACTCCGCCTTCAAACCGACGGGGCCGCGTTCGTTCGAACCCTCGAACAGCGCCCCAACATCGCCGATCTCAGCGACCGAATGTCCGGCCGTAACGAGGTTTATGCCAATGCCCGGCGCATGGCCGACGATTACGTCTGGTGGGGCAGCGGACCGGGAACCTTCACTTCGCTCCATCAATTCTATCTCCAGCCCGGCCAGATCTGGGCCGCGTACGCCCACCATGACTGGCTCGAAACCCGCATAACCTTTGGTCGAATCGGCCTCACCCTCATCTCACTCGCCCTGGGACTGATCTTCCTCCGATCGTGGATCGGTCGCGGCCTTCAGGTCATCCCGATTCTCATCGCCTTCTGGTGGCTCGCCCTCGGGGGATGCCTCGTCCACGCCATCTTCGACTTCCCCTTCCAGGTCTACTCCGTCTTTTTCCTGTTCGCCGTCGTCGCATCCATCCTTCTCGTGCTCACCGGCGCCCGCCACCGCTAATCCATCCCGTACCGCAATCCATCAACCGCCAGGGGCCATTGGGAGCGGCGAGTTCGGTCGCACCCCCAGGCGCGACCGCATCAGCTAAAAAAATTCAAAGAATGAGGGAATGCCCTCGACAGGATCCTCCCGTTTTTGGCAACGATCCTCTCCGCAATTATCCCACTGCTATTCGTCCTTCCCGCGCGACTTCCTTACGGTACCGCGACGCTTGAACGGAGGGTTGGGGGGAGAATCCGCATCCGATCGCCACGCCATGACGCGCCGCCATGCCCCTATGCTCGACCACGCCGATCCGGACCGCGGCGTGACGTCGGATCGGCGCCCTCGCGCCATCACCTTCTGGTTCCTTCTTCTTGCCCTCAGTGTCTCGTGGCACTCCCGTCCCGCCCAGGCCTCGCCCATCACCTACCAAGGCCGGTTGGTCGACGGCGCCGCTCTCGCCAACGGCTCCTACGAAATCACCTTCCGACTCTTCGACGATGCCATCGCCGGATCCCCCATCGGAAGCGCCCTGGTCAAGAACCCGGTCACCGTTCAAAACGGACTCTTCACCGTCGACCTCGATTTCGGTGACGCTGCCTTTCCAGGCACCGCCCGCTGGCTCGAACTCGCCGCGCGCCCGGCGATAAGCAGTGATCCCGCGGAAATCCTTTCCCCGCGCCAGGCAATCTACGCCGTCCCGTACGCCATCCGCGCCTTCTCCGGCTCGGGTAATGCCTCCGAGCTCACTTCCGGAACGGTTCCCGACGCACGCCTCGCGCCAACGATTGCGCGCAGTTCCGATCTCCTCGCCGCCAGCAATTCCTTGGCAAACCTTTGGAACGATCTCTCCAACCGCATCACCACGCTGAACGCATCGCTTCTCGCGATTTCCAACGCCGCTCAGTCCACCATCCCGTCCGGCGTCAACGTCGTCTCCACCGATCCCGCCGATGCCGGGCTGCTCGGCCAGGGCTTCGTCCGATTCCTGACCGTCCCCGCCGTCGGTTGGAAAAACGGAGGCCCCGGCAGTCCCGCGGCGCGTTACGATCATTCCACCGTGTGGACCGGCCAAGCCTGGATCGTCTGGGGCGGCATCACCGGAGGCGCCAACGTCTCCTCGCTCGGCTCCCGGTACGAACCCGAGCTGGATCAGTGGTTCCCCCTGTCCGAAATCAATCGCCCCTCCGCGCGCCACAACCATTCGGCCGTGTGGACCCCCCAGGGAATGATCGTCTGGGGTGGGTTCGGCTCCGGTTTCCTCGCCGACGGCTCGCTCTACTCGCTGGCCACCACGTCGTGGAGTTCCTTGGCCACTCTCAATGCCCCTTCCGCGCGTGATGAACACGTCGCCGTCTGGACCGGCACCCGCATGCTCGCCTGGAGCGGACGCAATTCCGGCGGTCTGCTCGCCGACGGCGGACTCTACGACCCGGTCGCAAAACAGTGGACCGCTCTGGGCAATGCCCCCGGCATCGAGGCCCGACAGAATGCCGTCGGGGTCTGGACCGGCTCCCAGTTGCTCGTCTGGGGCGGCCTCGGAAACCTCGGAGAACTCGCCACCGGTGCCCGCCTTCCCCTTACCGCCGGAGCCATCCCCGGAGCCTGGTCCGCCATGGCAACCTCCGGTGCACCCTCCGCCCGGGTTGGCCATACGGCGGTGTGGACAGGCCAACGCTTCATCGTTTGGGGCGGAAACACCGGCGCAACCTTCCACGGCAACGGCGCCGCCTACGACCCCACTCTGAATGCCTGGCTAACTCTCCCCTCGTTGAATGCCCCTTCCGCCCGCTCCGGCCACGTCGCCACCTGGACCGGTGAGGAAATGGTGATCGTCGGCGGTCAGGACGCCTCAGGAGACCTCGCATCCGGTGCCGCCTACAATCCCACGACAGGAACCTGGCGCACCCTCTCCGGAGCTGGCTCCCCCCTCGCCCGCCGGGACGCTGCCGGAATCTGGACCGGCACCGAACTTCTCGTCTTCGGCGGCCGTCAGGGAAGCACCCCCGTCGCCGCTCTCCAACGGCTCAATCCCCAGCCCGCCTGGCACTTTTATCGCAAGCCATGAATTCCCGAATCGTCCTCGCCCTCGCCTCACTCTTGGCTGCGGTTCCGCTCGCCGCCCATGCCCAGTGGACCACCCAGTCGTTCACCCTGAAGGCTGGATGGAATGCCGTCTTCCTCCACGTCGACGCCTCCCACGCCACCCTCGACCAACTGGTCGGCATCTCCGCCCCCACTCTCACTCCCATCGACCAAGTCTGGCGCTGGAATCCGGCACCCGCGACCGGCCAGTTCATCCAATCCCCTCAGGAACCCACGCAGGAGGGGAGCCAATGGTCGAACTGGAAACGCTCCGACGGCCCAGCCGCCACCCTTCAACGGCTGACCGCCAACGCCGCCTACCTGGTCTATTCCACCGCCGATTACACCTGGGTGCTCCCCGGAAGACCCGTCCTGCCCAATTATCAGTGGTCCACTTCGGGCCTGAATTTTTTCGGCTTCCCCACCGTTCCCAACAGCCCACCCAATTTCGAGTCCTTCCTCGCGGACGTCCCGTCCCTCCAAGTCAGCGAGATCTTCGCCTACCCCGGCGGTGAGTTCGGCCCCTCCAATCCCAGCCGCGTTTTCGCCCGTCGCACCACCCCCGTCACCCGAGGCCAGGCCTTCTGGATTCGCGCCGGGGAGGTCTATAACCATTACTACGGCCCGTTCGAGGTCTCCTCCCTCAGCCGCGGCGAAATTGTGTTCGGCGATTCGCTAAGCTCCGCCGCCTTCCGTCTCCGGAACCTCACTTCCAGCAATCTCACCGTTTCCCTCAACCTCCTCGCCTCCGGCACACCACCCTCCGGCCAGCGGGCGATCGCCGGCATCCCCCAACTTCTGCTGCGAGGTGAATTGAACCCCACCAATCTCACCTACGGCTTCAGCCAGCTCGCTGTCGGCACCCCACACACCTGGAACCTCACGTCACGCGGTCAACCAGGCTCCGATATCGAAGTAGTCCTCGGGCTCGACCGCGCCGTCATCACGGAAGACATCGGCGAGTTCCTCGCCGGCATTCTCCGGTTCACCGACTCTAAAGCGCACAGTCAGGTCGACGTCAGCGTGTCCGCCGAAGTCCATTCGCACGCGGGACTCTGGGTCGGTGGCGCCGCCGTGACGGGGGTCGGCCAATATCTGAAAGCCTACGCCCGCAACGAAACCAACCAGCCCGTCATTGACGCTTCCGGAGCGTACGTGATCACCAACATCAACACCTCGATCACGCGCACCGCGTCGGCCTTCCCCCTCCGGCTCATCGTCCTCAACCCCGGGACAGGCCCCGCACGACTCTTCCAGCACCTTTTCCACGGCTACAACGTCGTCTCCAACCGCATCCTCGCGACCCAGGAGGCTGCCCTGAATCGCAATCTCATCGCCGAATCCCGCCGCATCAGCGCCAGCCACCTGCCGTGGTCTTCCGCTAACAATGGCTGGGCCTTTGATGGGCGTCTCAGCCAGGGAACCTCGGTCGTGACCCGCGTGACCAACGCCTTCGATCATCAGCCGTCCAACCCCTTCCTCCATACCTACCATCCCGATCACGACAACCTCGATCCCCGCTTCAAAAACGAACTGCCCCAGGGCTCCGAGTCCTACACCACCGTCCGGGAAATCACCCTCACCGTCACGCCGCCCATTGAGGATTTCAACAGCCGTGTCACCGCCGGACTGACCCTCACCGGCGACTATCTCGAAACCATTCGAGTGCTCGGTCTCGCCCGTCCTGGAAACACTTTCGATACCCGCACCTTCCAGGTGCGCGGAGCTTTCAGCCTCAACCGTATCTCCGAAATCGCCACCCTGACCCAGGTTCCCTGACATCCATTCCTCCATTCTCATGAAATCCTGCCTCTATTCCCGTGGCGCATCCCGACTCGCCACCCTCGTCGCAGCCCTCGGCGTCTGCCTGGCAGCCTCAGCACTCCGCACCTTCGCCCAGGCCGCTCCCCGCCCCCCGGAACGGATGACGTACCAGGGATTCTTGGTCGACGGCGCCGGCACTGCCCTCGGCAATACCGCTCCCAAGAATTACGACGTCATCTTCCGCATCTTCGACGATCAATCCGCCGGCACCCTGCTCTGGGCGGAACAGCAGACCGTCACCCTCGACAAAGGCTACTTCAGCGTTCTGCTCGGTGAAGGCGCCGCCGTGGGGTCGGAAGCACACCCGGTCCTTTCCAATATCTTCAAGGGCGCCACAGCCTCCGACCGCTTCGTGGGCATCACCGTCAAGGGCATCGGATCCAGCGGCGCCGACGTCAATATCCTCCCCCGCCTGCGTCTGATCAGTTCGCCCTATGCGTTCCTCGCCCAAAACGCTGTCCGCCTCGTCCAAGACACGGGCGCAGACCTGATCACCGCCACCGGCAACGCCGTCACCGTCGCCGGCCCCGTCGCTGCCAATAGTTTCTCCGGCAACGGCGCCGCCCTGACGGCCCTCAACGGCGACCAAATCACTACCGGCACCGTCGCCGATGCCCGCCTTTCCGCCAATATCCCCAGGCTCAACGCCGGCAACCAGACCTTCGCCGGCAACATGACGGTGAACGGGAATCTCAGCGTCGCCAGTCCCAGCACCTTCAACGGTTTCGGCACGATCCCCATCGGCGGCATCATCATATGGTCCGGCGCGCTCAATCAGATTCCCGCCGGCTGGGCCCTGTGCAATGGCGGTACGGTGAACGGACGCACAACCCCCAATCTCCTGGACCGCTTCGTCGTCGGTGCCGGTTCCGCCTACAGTGTCGGAGCCACGGGTGGTGCCAACTTGGTCACCCTCACCGAAAGCCAGATCCCCGCCCACAACCACGCCTTCCAAGACGGCTTCTACATCGAGAATTACGGCGCGGATTCATGGCCGGGAACCTTCATCGGCAATGGCTTCCAAGGTTCGGGCGACACCGATAGAGACAACCGTTTCATCTGGTATCGCAACGTCAGCACATTCAACACCGGAGGCGGTCAAGCCCATGAGAACCGCCCCCCCTACTACGCCCTCGCCTATATCATGCGCGTCCAGTGATCGATCGCGCCCACCGTTGGCTCCTCCATCACACCCCTTTTCCAGCCATGTCCTTGAATCCCCGGATGGCTCCTCATCCGCCCCAAGCATGAGCCGCCAGCGATCACGGGGCGCTCCGTCGCCCGGAACGACTCCCAATCGTTTTCCCATCCTCTCTCCGCCCTCAGACCCCGCCCGACCCGATGCTATGAACCGGCTCTTTCGTCACTTCTCCGGAGCAATCCTGCTCGCCCTGGCCGCTGGCGCCCTCCCCCTCCCGGCTGCCGGCCAGGTGGCCCTGCCCATCCAGTACCGCCGAACCGAGGCGGGCGAAACCTGGATCAATTACCAGTCGCGCGCCGGCGTCCCCATCTCCACCACCCAGGGAGTGCCACCTGGCTCCGACGGCCGACAACCCACCGGCAACGAATCCACCGGCGTCCCCACCCCACCCACCGGCGGCCAGTTCCGAAGTCTCATGTCCTTCGGCGCCGTCCCCGGCCTCTCCAATGCCCGCTGGTTGTCCGTCAGTAATTCCACCACCCTCCAGAACGGCGTCACTCCTTTCTCCGGTGCCGTCGCCGCCGAAATGGATCGCCCCCGCGGCCTGGATGGCAACCAGGTCGTCCTTGTTCTGCGCCGCGCTGAAATCGGCGCTCCCTTCCTCAGCCGAGAAGTGTCCTTCAACTTCGGCTCCGTCGTCTCGCCACCCGTCAAGGACGAACGAGGCGTCATTCTGACCCCTTCCGAAACCTCCAACTATTGGCTCGCCGAACCCCAAACCACCAACAACCACGCCAATTCGGGTTACTACTGGAGCCGCCACGCCCGTCTCCTCTACGCCATCCAGCCCGGTCCCATCTTCATCACCTGGCGCAAAGCCACCCCCTACACCGCCGCCACCAAGCCCGTCGGCTACGTCAATCCCAACGGCCCAGCGAGTTACGTCACCAACGGCGCCAATATCTTCCTCCTCTACACCGAGCAATACGTCGTCTCCGGAAGCCCTGCCAAACCACCCCGCAAGATGTACTGGACCCAGAAGGGCTTCCAGAACACCGGCAAAGCCGTTCTCGTTCCCACCGCCCGTGTCGGCGCCGTCAATATCGTCTACAACAACAGCTTCCCCCGAACCGTCACCGATGAATTCGAGGGAGTCGGTTCCACAAGCCCCACCGATGGCAATAACCAGGAGGAACTCGGCGAACTCCGCACCCTGTGGTACGAACAGCAACAGGGCGCCGTTTATGCCTACAACGCCGAAGGCCGCGTCTTCATGGAACTTCTCGGCGACCTCCGATCCGACGGCGAAACCTTCGTCCCCCTCGGTACCGAGATCGTCGACGTCAGCAAGAAACCCGTCCCCGAGGATGTCCCGGTCGAACTGGGCGAACGCATCGTCCCGCCCCCCGACGGCGATCTCAGCCTGCTCTTTCCGGAACCCATCCAATCCGCGTTCGGGAACACGTTCGCCTTCCAACACTCCATCGACGGCGCACCGCGCAAACAGCTCTACGCCACTCGCGAAACCCTCAATCAGAACGACTACCTGGTTCACTGGATGGAGGAAGGCGAAGCCGGCCTGAAATGGCCGAAGTCCTTCGGACGCTACAAACTGGTCTGGCCTAAGGACGTGTCCCGCTACAGCCACTTCGTCCGCCCAGAAGCCTCCACGGACGATCAGGCCGCCCTCACCGCCGTTGTCCTCAAACCCGAGAACGCCCCGAATATCGAGTACCAAGATCCCCTCGATCGCCCCCGCGCCAAATTCACTTCGGACTTCAAATTCTACACCTGGCTCGACCCCCAGTATCCGGTCCATCGCACCCTCCTGCGTTATGGCTCCGGCGAGAACATCGCCTTCGAACGCGTCTTCTCCTGGCTCGATACCAGCCTGCTCACCACCAATTTCACCGGCAACACCGTCACCGAAACCGCCCAACTCATCGCCAAGAATCTCTCCGCCTGGAATCCCACCACCCAGCGCTTCGATTGGCCCGCCGATTTCCAGCTCTCCGCGCCTCGCGTCGTCAACCATAACGTCGACGTCGGCGCCCGCATTCAGCCTCCCGCCGAAACGGACGGCGCCGACGGCCCCACCTACGTCGCCGGCCATATTCATCGCCCCGTCGGCACTTCCTACAACACCCAGGCCTATCTCGATCCGCTCGCGGTCGGTTTCGAAGCCGCCAACCTCGGCGCCATCATCCCCGTCAATGCTATCCCCGGCGCCAATCACCTCGAGGTCTGGTGGTTCCGCACCAACACCGCCTCCGCAGGCCCCAACGCCGGCAATAACCTCCTCGGCTTCAGGTCCGTCCACTGGCCCTCCGTCATCGGCCATTACACCAGCCAATGGCCCCCCTCCCCCCGGGAGATCGTCCTCGCCAGCCTACGCGGTGGCTCCGAAATCGAAGCCATCGAAGGTCTCGGCACCATCTACGCCCAAAACGACCCCACCCTCGACGGCTTCAATCCCAACGAGGAACACGCACTCATCTCCGGCGGCATCCCCTACGCCACCCGCGATGATCTCAATATCGTCTCCGGCCCCAATTACTCCTCCCACCCCTTTGTCCTCGTCCACTACGTCAAATCCGATCTCCGCCCCGCCATGGCCGTGTTCAGGGTGCTGCGCGAAAAACCCGAAGAGGGTTTCGTCTTCGATTACGTCGTGCCCGCCGGCCAAATGCTCCAGCCTCCACCGCCGCTCGGCTTCCTCCAAAAGCCCGTCGAGGGAAGCGGCGATCTCGCTTTCAATTACAACCGCGAACCCACCGGCGGCGAAGGCGATCTCCCCGGCGGCTGGTCGCCGGAAAATGCTGCGGGCTCCTATTCCAATTACATCCGGTTCACCTACCGGGATCGTAAGGAGAATTTCTGGGTTTACCGCGGCACGCACGCAGGTATCCCCGCCCTCCAGGCCGGCACCTACAACCCCAACACCCGCTCGTTCTCCCCACTCTCTTCCGCCACCGCCGTCGTCGGAACTCCCTTCCGCTTTGGCATCCATGCCTCGCGCCAGGATGAATTCCTCTCCCTCACCGTCTCCGGTGCTCCCGCCTGGTTGACACACTCCGGCTTTGTCCTCCACGGCACCCCGCAATCCGCCGATGTCGGAACCCGTTCCGTCGAGCTGGTGCTCCGCGATCTCTACGACCAGACCCGCATCACCAACACGCTCTCCCTCCAGGTCGTCGCTGGTGGAAGCCAGATCACCCAAGCCCCATTGTCCGTCCGCAGCACCAACACCTACACCGGCAGCATCATCGAGTTCACCAATCGCCCCCCTTTCCTCGGTCACTCGCCTGGGCCTTCCAACAGTTTCACTCTCCGCTACTACTACAAAACTCTGCCCAATTTCGCCTGGCCAAACCTCCCCACGCCACCCCCACCCGGCTCCATCGTCCCGTACCTCCGACGCTACGATCCCAACACCAGTTCCTACGTCGGCAACGCCGCCGCCAAATCCACCGATTCCCTCGATATTGTCTACCGCCCGTTCTGGCCTGTCCGGGATCCCAAGGACGGTTCCAAACCGGTCCCCACCCTCCCCTACGGCGCCACCCTCACCAAACCGGCCCTCAACCTTCCCGGCGTCCGCGATTTCAAAACCGCCCACATCTATTACCAGCAATCCATAGCCGCCGACGTCGCCAATCCCCACAACAGCGCCGTCCTCCACGACCCCACTCGCGCCAAATCCGTCGCCATCGATACCCAGTTCGAGGACAAGATTCCTGCGGGCATCAAGACCGAAAACTACCAGGGCAAATCCTTTTTCCCCCTCCTGCCCCCTCACCTCGTCAACCGGGTCTTCATCGATCCCAATAAGAGCTCCAAAGGCAGCCTCGTGCTCATCGGCCAGTTCAAGGAGGAGTTGCTCGGCGAAAATTACATCCTGCTCAACGTCCTTCGCGGCTCCGATCTACAGGCCGTCTTCGGCCTCTGCCCCACCGCCGATACCGAGAACTATCCCAAGTGGACCAACCTCGTCGCCGCCCTCGCCACCGACGTCGAAACGTTCCACGAAGACCTCCCCAGCAAGCCGGGCACCTACGTCCCGAATCCCGGCCTCACCCAGAACATCGAAGTCGGCAGACTCGCCGATGTCCACAACGACAACACCGCCGTCGATTCCTACGCCATCAGCGCCACCGGCCCTGGCTCCGGCTACGTTACCCTGCTCGAATCCAGCGGAACCAAGTTCACCGAGCCCGGCGACCCCATCCAGATGCACATCTTCAAGGTCGGCGGTGATCTCTACCGCGGCGAATTGAAGATCATCGAAGCCCCCAATCCCCTCAGCGAAATCGTCACCTTCCAGCACACCGGCGACCTCGCCGGACGCTTCGCCGAATACGAATACGAATGGAAGGTCGCGGCTCCCGTCGACGGCTTTCCCCCGGTGATCGATGCCTCGATGTCCCGCTACATTCCCCTCACCACCATCGACGTCGACATCCCCCGCTATTCGCTCGGCGGTGCCGGCGTCCAGGCGCTCGGCGACAATTACGTCGTCATGCGCTACCGCCCCATCGATCCCAGCCATCCCCGGTTTGTCCTCAATCCCACGGACGCCAACTGGTCTGAATGGACCAAACCCGCCCTCGCCGAAGGCTGGATCAAACGCGTTCTCAAGGGCATCAACCCGTTCAACCAGCGCCTGACCGACCTGTTCAACAACCGCGTCAACACCGACGTCAGCCTCATCACCCAGGCTGGCCGACGCTGGGAAGGCGATGTCGCGCTGAACATCGACACCATCAACAACTACGGTCTCATCGAAATCTACGAAACCGTCCTCCGCCGCGGCCGATCCCTCAGCATCGAGTCCGGATTCAACTACGGCCCTGCCAACGACGCCCTCCTGCTCGCCGCCAGCTACATCAATGACCTCTACATGATGCTCGGCAATGAGGCCTGGGCCGACGGGGCCAATCCCACCATCGGCATCGGCACCGCCGACAACACCTACGGCGACATCGCCACCGCCCTGTTCGCCTTCCGTGGCCAACAACCGTCCCTGCTCGAGGAAGAGCTCGCCCTCCTCCGTGGACGCGATGACTTCTTCCTACCCGGCGTCGAAATCACGCCCGTCTACAACCGCCTCATCTGGAATTACACCCGCGGCATCGACGCCGGCGAGGTCATCTACGCCATCAACTACAACATCCAGGAAAACCCCAACCGCTCCCCCGACGGCATCATCGATGCCGAGGACGCTGCCCGGATGTTCCCCCAGGGTCATGGCGACGCCTACGGCCATTACCTCACCGCCCTCAAGGGCTACTACTCACTCCTGCTCAACAGCGCCTTCGACTGGGTCCCCCGCATCGAGGCCGTCAATGTTCTAGGCCAACCCGTCTCCGTCGATTACCTCGATGAACGCAAATTCGCCGCCGCCGCTGCCGCCACCGCCCGCGCTGGCCGCCAAATCTACGACCTGACCTGGCGCAAGGATTACCAACTCGTCTCGCAGTCCGGCTGGGATCATTTCTCCCCGACCCGTTCCAATACCCAGCGCCACTACGTTGCCGCATCCAACGGTTCCACCAACAACCCCACCCGCTACTGGGGCGCGGATCATTGGGCCACCCGCACCGGACAGGGCGCCTTCCTTAACTGGGTCATCGGCAACGCCATCCTCCCCGATGTCGATCCCATCCCCACCCACGAAGGTATTCAAAAGGTCGACCGAACCACGGTCCCCGAACTCAAGGAACTCGCCCTGCTCGCCGACGGCCTGCAGGACGCCCTTGAAAACGCCGAAGGCGGCCTCTCTCCCCTCGGCGTTCCTGAAGGCGGCATCGCCTTCGACATCAATCCGAATGTCGTCGTCGGCCCGGATTCAGGCACCCACTTCGAACAGATCTACGAACGGGCCAAAGCCTCCCTCAAAAATGCCGTCGCCGCCTTCGACGACGCCAAGGACGTCACCCGCCTCATGCGCTCGGAACAGGATTCCCTAGCCGACATCCAAGCCAAAGTCGCCCAACAGGAACGGGCCTACGATATCTCCCTGATCGAACTTTACGGCACCCCCTACCCCGATGACATCGGACCCGGAAAACTCTACCGCCAGGGCTACGCCGGCCCCGACCTCCTCCACTACGCCTACGTGGACCTGCCGGAAACCCAGTTCCCCGAAGTCTGGACCTACTCCAACACCACCACCTGGGAAATCCCGCTCCTCGACCTCCCCGCAGACTGGGTGAGCCAGCACGACACCAACATCAACTTCCGCACGATCACCAACCTCTCCTACAACATCGGACCCCACGGCTTCGCCGAAAAACCCGGCACCTGGGCCAGCCGCCGCTACTCACCCGGCAAGATCCAACAGGCCATTTCCGCCCAGATCTTCGCCCACATCCGGCTCCGCCATGAAATCAACGATCTCGCTGGCGATCTCGTCGTCCTCAACAAATCCGTCGATGTCTTCGAGGCCGACGTCGAAACCTTCAACAAAGTCTGGTCCATCAAACTCAGCCAACTCATCGCCGATGAAGTCCTCGAAAAGGTCAAATTCGCAGATGAACTGTTTCAGAAATTCACGGACTCCACGATCGAGAACATTGTCTTACTCGGTAAATCGACGTCGGAAGCCCTTCCGAAAAGCCTTATCGTCGGCGTCGCCAGCGGCGGCGATCTCACCTTCGCCGGACGTGCCGCGATCGAAGCCGCCGGGCTCGGTCTGAAACAGGGATTCGAGACCGCCGCCTTCATCCGCTTCACCATCGTCAAGGCGCTCGAAGTCGCCGTCGCCACCACCAAGCGCCAGGAGGACTTCTGGGGCGTCGGCATCCTCGAGCGCGAACAAGACCTCCGCGGGAAGGTCCAGGATCTTGGCAACAAGCTCGGGGACATCCAGGAACGGATGTGGACCATCCAGGAACGGCTCCGCGAATACGACGACGCTCAACGTCAGGTGCGCACCCTGGTCGCCTCCGGGGACACCCTCCAGGCCGAACGCGAAATCTTCCGCCAACGCACCTCGGCTGTCGTCCAAGGCTACCGGACTCGCGACGCCGCCTTCCGCATCTTCCGGAACGAGAAACTCGAGCGTTACAAAAACCTGTTCGATCTCGCCGCCCGCTACTCGCTGCTCGCCGCCAATGCCTACGACTACGAAACCGGCCTGCTCAACACCACCGCCGGTCGCGAATTCACCCGTCGCATCATCAATTCCCGAGCCCTCGGCGTCGTACGCCAGGGAGAACCCCAGTTCGCCGGCAGCAACACCGGCGACCCCGGCCTCTCCAGCGCCCTCGCGGAAATGAAGGCCGATTGGGGCGTCCTTCGCGGCCGCCTCGGCTTCAACAACCCCGACGCCTACGGCACCACCGTCTCCCTGCGCACTGAAAAACTCCGCATCCTCCCCGGCTCCGAAGGCGACACCGCGTGGAAGGACATCCTCCACCGCGCACGCACCGACAACATCCTCGCTGACGCCGACGTCCGTCGCTATTGCATGCAGGTCGACCCGGGAGCCGGACTCCAAGTCCCGGGAATCATCCTGAACTTCGGCACCACCATCGCCGATGGCCTCAATCTCTTCGGTCAACCGTTGGCCGCCGGCGACAGCGCCTTCAGCCCAAGTTCCTTCGCCACCAAAATCTTCGGCGTCGGCGTCGCCCTCGAAGGTTACCGCGGCATGAACAACCCCGCCGCGAACAATGCCGCCGTCACCGGCGCTGGCGGCACTGCCTCGTCCGAACCCTCCTCCTGGTTCCTCGACGCCACCGCCCTCTCCGCCACGCCCTACGTCTACCTCGTGCCCGTCGGCGTCGATTCCATGCGAAGCCCACCCCTCGGCGATTCCAGCACCATCCGAACCTGGAACGTCGACGACCTCGCCATCCCCATGCCGTTCAACATCGGCGCCTCGGGCTTCTCCACCCAGGCCCTCTACCAATCTGCGGATTCACTCTCCGAACCCCTGTTCGCTCTCCGAAAACATCAGGCCTTCCGCCCGGTCTCCGATTCGTCGTACTTCAGCCCCGGACTCTACGGCCCCGGCGGAACGCTCGTGCGCTCCCAGTTCACCAACAACCGGCTCGTCGGCCGCTCCGTCTGGAACAGCCAGTGGAAGCTCGTCATCCCCGGCCGTACCCTGCTCAACAATCCGAACGAAGGCCTCGACCGCTTCATCCGCACGGTCAAGGACATCAAACTCCACTTCGTCACCTACTCGTACTCGGGCAATTGAGCGCCCTTCCCCATGAACCGTCACCGAAGGGAGACATGGACTTTTCACCGAACCCCTCACCCCAGCCCTCTCCCGAGGGAGAGGGTGTCGCGTATCACCCGCGACGACTCGCTGGCGCCATGCCGTTGGAGCTGTTGCCATCCTTTCCAGCGAACCCAATTCCCATCTCTTCGAAACCCGCTGAGCGATTTCCCCCTCTCCCCCCGGGAGAGGGCCGGGGTGAGGGCCGCTTGCGCTTCTCCTCGCTCACCGGTTCATGGTCCCAACACGTGTCCAATACCTGAGATTCTTCGCTTCTCATGAAACGCTTTCTCCTCGCCACCACCCTTCTGGCCGCCGCCACCGCCATCGCCTTCCCTCCCGCCCCGCACCACCTTGTGTTCGGCATGGTTCGCGATGAACTCGGCAATCCACTCAACGCCCCAGGCGCCCAGGTCTACCTCGATGCCCAAGGCTCCCCCGCCATCCGCACGTCCATTGCCACTGTCGCCAATGCTGGCGGCAACCCCAGCACCGATGCCGGCGTCAATTACCGACTCCAAATCCCTCTCGATTCCGGCGCCACCGCCGATCTCTACAAACCCACCGCCCTTCGCCCCGTTGTCCCCTTCCGCATGCGCGTGCAGATCGGCGCCACCAGCTACCTGCCCATCGAAATGACCGGCGCCGCCAAGGTCCTTACCGAGCCCGGCGCTGAATCCCGCCTCGACCTCACCCTCGGCATCGACTCCGACGGCGATGGCCTGCCCGATGCCTGGGAACAAGCCCTCATTGCCGCCTCCGGCGGAAACCGTTCCCTCAGCGACATCCACCCCAAGGACGACGCCGATGGCGACGGTTTATCCAATCTCCAGGAATACCTCGCCGGCACCTACGCATTCGATCCCGCCGACGGCTTCGCCCTGGCCATCGTCTCCACCACCGCGGGACGGTCACGACTCGAGTTCACCGCCATTCGCGGACGCACCTACTCCATCCAAGTCTCCGAGGACATGGCATCCTGGGCGCCAGCCCCGTTCACGCTAGCCTCCGATCCCTTGGATGCCGCGGAGCGCCGATCCTACGTCGCCACCGACGTCCGCCCCATCCAGGCCCTTGTCGGCTCTGCCGTGGACTCCACCCAGGCAGCACGATTCTTCCGCCTGGTCGTCCGGTAGCCATGCACACCACCGAGGCTCCATCGAGATCCCGATCGCTCGCCTGGTTCCTGGGCCTCGTCGTGGTGGGTGGCACCTTCGCGTGGATCGTCTCCTCCCGGCAGAATCCCCCTTCCCAACCCATCCCTCCCACTCCCCCCCTGGCCGAGATCGACGCGGCGCAATTGATCCGCTGGGACGGTCGCCTCGTGCTCCGCGACAACACCAATCAGACCTTCAACGGCTGGATGACGGAGCACTATCAGAACGGTCCTCTCAAATCCCGTTCCCAAATCTCCAACGGCGTGTTGAGCGGGATCTCGGAGGGCTTCCACACCAACGGTATCCTCCAAATCCGCGAACAGTTCGTCGACGGCATCGGCGACGGTCTCGTCGAAAAGTGGCACCCCGACGGCGCGCGTCTCTCGTCAGGAACTGCGCGCCACGGGCAACTCGAAGGAACCTTCCGGCGCTGGCACACGAACGGGGTGCTCGCCGAGGAAATCAGTCTCAAGGACGGCCAACCCCACGGCAATTCCCGTGCTTGGTTCGCCAGCGGCTCCCTCAAGGCCGAGGTCGAACTCGAAAACGGGAAAATCGTCCGCCAAACCTTCTGGAAGGATGGGGAAAACAAACCGCCCGCCCCATGAACCCAAACTCTCCGCCAGCCAAGGAGTGGCGCCAGAGCCACAGCCCACGGCGTGAGCCGTGGGTGATGCGTGGAAAATGGTTTCAGCCCCGGACGGGGCGATCAGAACCTCCTGGTCGGGCCTCCACACCATCCACCCTCTCCGTGAAGCGCTGCCATACGACTTTTCTGGTCGCCCCTCCGGGGCTCCATGTCCCGTTGCTCGCCAATCCCATGGCTCACGCCATGGGCTACCGCTCTGTCGGCCCTCCAGGCCTCAGAGAACACTCCGTTCCCACGAACCGCCGGCCCGCCGCGTCGGTCGTCCCTTTCAGCACGCTTCTGTTCACCTTTTGGCTCGCCCTTGCCTCCCTCAGCCAGGCTCAAACCCTCTCCGTCACCCCCCACGTCCTCCCATCCGGTGGCGGCCTCGCTACCAGCCCGCGCTTCGCCATCCATGGCTCTTTCGGCCAGGCCACCGCAGCCAATGACCTGCGCCCCGGCGACCCTCTGGACCTGCGATCCGGCTTTTGGTCCGCCGTAATCCGCTGGCTCAACGCCCCACCCTCCGCTACCGACGACCTTGTCTCCCGCCGCCCCGGCGAATCCGCACACGTTCTCATCCGCCAGTTGCTCCGCAACGACATCGATCCCGATTTCGACCCTCTTTCACTGGCCCAGGTCGACGCCACTTCCGCCCTCGGCGGAACGGTCTACCGCGACGGCCCCTGGCTCATCTACCAGCCCCCTTCCGGAGCCGCTCTCAGCGCCCTGGACACTTTTTCCTACCGGGTCACCGATGGCACCGCGACACCCGTGACCGGCACTGTCCGCTTGGGCCCCTTCATTCCGTCCACGTCCGGCCCGCCGAACGCACTCGCCATCGTGCTCGAACTCGGCCCGCCCCCTGCAGTGCGCCTCCGCTTCCAAGGCATCGCCCGCCGCACCTACCTCGTCCAAGCCGCATCCGACCCTTCAGGCCCCTGGACCACCCTCGATTCGGTCACCGCAGCCTCCAATGGCCGGGTGGAGTACACCGACGCCCCGACGCAAGACCCCCGCTTCTATCGGCTTGCCGAACCCTGAACGCCTCACCCCCCAATGCCCATGTTCGCCAGCCCCCTTTTCCCCAGCCCACGGTTGCGGCAATCCGCCGTCGTCGCGTGCGCCTTGATCCTCGGACCGTCGACCCTGGGTTTCATCGAGATCCCCCGGGACGATTCTGAACCCACTTTCCGCCTTCAGAACACGCCCCAGCGCCCACTCCGTCTCGCCGACACCTGGAGCCCGCCCACTCCCGAGTTCTGGACCGCCGGGGACGGTTCCATTCGGCTCGACCGTCTGCCTCAACTCGGCGATCTGGTCGAACATTTCTTCAACTCCATCGCCATCGACATCCCCGACTTCTCCGCGGTCGGTGTCACCAGCGAAAAGACCGTCCATGGACTCGCCGGAGCCCTCACCTCGGTCCAGGTGCAACTGAACCTCGCAGCCCGCGGTGGCGAACCCCTGTTCAATGGAGACCTCCACGTCACCCTCAGCCACGACTCCGGCTACGCCGTCCTCCTCAATCGAACCGGACGACGCCCCGGCTTCAGTGCCGGCTACGGCGACAGCGGCTTCAGCATCACCTTGAGCGATCTGGCTCCCGCCGACGTGCACACGTACCGGGTCACCGCCACGGGAAGCCACACCATCCCCCTCTCCAGCACCGACGATCCCGCTGCCCTCACGGGCACATGGCAGCCAGATGGCCGATCCGCCGACCCGTCCCAGGTCCTCGACTCCTCCCCTCGGGACGCCATGCTCGGCAGCTTCGTCGGCCTCGATCCCAACGGCGTCTGGACCCTGCATGTGTCCGACCTCAGCGAAAACGGACTGGGACGCCTCGTCGATTGGACTTTGGTGCTGGCCACCGTGCCCGAACCCGCCGAAATGCTCCTGTGCGTTGCTTTCGGTCTCGGTCTCTTCGCTTTCGTCCGCCGACGTTAAAGCCGACACCCACCGTCTGTATCCCTTCGATGCCTTCGTCCAGGGCGTCACCCAGGATATCGAAGCGCAGAGCTTTCGGGGCCCACGTCGCACGATCAGCTTGAAGCGTTTTGCCGGCCAACGCCGAAAGTCCCTAGTCGCCGCCGAGCCAACCCGGGCCCAAATTGCACGAACCCGCCCCCTCTTCGATTACAACCTTAAGGCCGATTCCAATGTCCACCCCGACTCCTGCCGCAGCCGCCGGATCCTGGCATCGGTGGCCAACCACAACCGAAATCTTCAAGCACATCCACATTCCTACTCCAATGAGCTCATCCACCGATCGTCGCCGCACCACCCTGACCGTCCTCGCGGCCATCTCCCTGACCGCGTTCGCAGCCACCTCCCTCGTCCAGGGTGCCGAGAAAAAGCCCTAGTACACCGTCTCGGAAATCATGAAGGCCATCAACAAGGGCGACGACAATGTCGTCAAGCGCGTGAACCAGGGCAAAGCCTCCCCAGAAGACTTGGCCAAGCTGGTCGAGTACTACCAGGAACTCCCGCTCAATGAGGCGCCCAAGGGCGAGAAGAAGAGCTGGGACGATAAGACTGCCGCCCTCGCGAAGGCCGCCAAGGCCGTCAAAGCCGGTGACGCGGACGCCCTCGCCAAGGTTCAAGGAAGCTGTCAACTGCAAGGCCTGTCACAGCGCCCATAAACCCGACTGAACCCGACTGAACCCGGTCTCATACCTTCGGATGGATGGCCCGTCGATCCCGCCACCGATCCACCCACTTTCCGAGATGCGGCGGGAGCCAAGTGCCCCGCCGCATTCCTTTTTCCGCGCTCTCAATGCGGTGGAACCTGACTCAGCAGGACGTGCCGAATCTCCCGCCGTCAACCCTCCAACGTCCAACCCGGCCGATACGTCCGCTTCAGGAACTCGTTCGCTTCCAGCACATCCGTGACGCGTCCCGTCGCGCCGTCATACGTGAGTTTCTTCCCCACCCGGTACGCTACCAGACCCAGCATCATCTGCTCGATCATGTTTCCGCTGTACTCGAAGTCGCAGGAGGTCTTCAGGTTGCCTTTGCAGGCCTTGATCCATTCCTGCTGGAAGTTCCCCATCGGCGGGACCAGCGCTTCTTTCGGACGCGGCTTGTAATACGTCATGTCCGCCCCGTTGCCGCTGGGAATGATCAGGCGGGCATTGAACTCGGAGACCAACGCTCCCTTCGACCCCTCGAAAAGCGCGCCATGCCCGATCTTGTTCAAGTCCACCCACGGGGCCGGCGAGGCCGGCATCACACCGCCCTGGTACCAGGAAACGCGAATGGGCGGACGCCAGTCATTGGCCGGGTGGTCGAAATGCATTTCCAGCGCCACCGGGCTCACCTCCGGATTGAACGGCTCGCCCGCCGCCTGCGCATTGAGCGGAAGTCCCGCGTCAATCGCGTTCCAAGCGATGTCCATCGTGTGACTGCCCATGTCACCCACCTGCCCCGTGCCAAAGTCCCAGTACATGTTCCACTGGAGACAATTCATGCCCGGACCACCCGAGAAATAGTCGGGATTGTACGGGTGGAAGGCCGACGGACCGATCCAAAGATCGTAGTGGAAGTTCGACGGCGGTTCGCCGGAAGCCGGCAGATAACCCGGTCGACGAAGTTGTCGATTGCCCCAAGCGCTGACCTGCTGAAGTTCCCCAATCACACCATCCCGGATGAGTTCTCGAACCCGGTTGAAGTTCTCGTACTCGTGCCGCTGGGTGCCGCACTGGGTCGCGATCTTGGTCCGGTTCTTGAGGAAATTGGCACGAACCACCCGGGCTTCTTCGACACTGTTGGCGAGCGGTTTCTCGCAGTAAACGTGATGACCGCGGTTCATCGCCCAGTTCGCGACGAAGGCGTGGGTGTGATCGGCGGTGCAGCAGATCACGGCGTCGATGTCCTTTTGTTCCAGGCACTTTCGCCAGTCCACGTAGTGCTTCGCCTTGGGGAACTTCGCGGATGCCTCGCCCAATCGACGTTCGTTGACGTCGCAAAGGGCCACGACGTTTTCGTTTTCAATGGCCTTGTAGTGCGCCAGGGCCCGGCCCCAGACACCGATCAACGCAATGTTGAGTTTGTTGGACGGCGCGTCCGCGCCGAAGAGCCGAAGCGACGGAGCAATCAGGCAACTGGCACCGGCCACGGCTGAGGACGTGAGGAACTGGCGGCGTTTCATCCCTCTTTCCTCTTCCTGCGGCGGGTAAAAGTCCATCGTTTTGTCGCGGGCTTGTAGTTTGCCGGCGGTGGTGTGTGCTTTCCCCGTGCTTCGCGATGTCGGGCCAGGTTCCAAAGCGGGTTTCTCAGCCTTGTTCTTCGTTCAGGGCATCACCATGGCCGCATGGTTCGTCCCGCTTAGCCCCGTGCTCGAAGCCTACGGTTACGGCGGACTGCGGTCCTACGCCTTCGCCACATCGGCCCTTGCCGCTCTGGTCACCCCCCTGCTCTTTGGCGCCATCGCCGATCGCCATGCCTCACCCGTCGCCGTTCTGCGATGGGCGTCCATCGGGAGCGCCTTAACCAGCACCCTCGCCACCCAGGCGATCGCCGCCCACTGGCCCGCGACGGCCGTCTTGACCCTCATTCAAGTCCAGGCGCTGTTCGCCACCCCAACCTGGAGTCTGCTCACCTCCATCGCCCTCGCCGGCCTGCGCGAACCAACCCGTGAGTTCGGCCCGGTCCGCGCCTTCGGCACCTTCGGCTGGATCGGTGGATGCCTCCTGATAAGCGCCATCGGCGCCGATGCCTCCACCCGCGCCGGCTTCACCGCCGCCGTGGGGTGGCTCGCCGTCGCCGCCACCAGTTGGGCGATTCCCACCATCCCCCCGCCCCCCACTCAGGGAGGACAAAGCATTCGACAACGACTCGGCTTGGACGCACTCGGCCTCCTCCGACGCCCTGAATACCGGGTGCTCTTCCTGACGGCCGGCCTCGCCGCCATTCCGCTGGCCGCGTTCTACCCCTTTGCACCCGCCCATCTCCGCGATCTCGGATTCAAGCACACCAGCGCCTGGATGAGCCTCGCCCAGGCCACCGAGATCCTGGCCATGTTTTCCCTCGCGAGCTGGTTGGGGCGCTGGGGAACCAAACGCATCCTCGGCGCCGGGCTGGCCTTTGCCGTGCTCCGTTACGTTCTCCTGGCAACCGACCAACCCTTCGCCCTGTTGCCCGGCATCGCCCTCCACGGATTTGCGTTCACGCTGTTTTTTGTCACCGCCCCCATCTGCTTGAACCAGTCCATCGATCCCGCCTGGCGCACCCGGGCCCAGGCACTGCTCTCGCTGGCCACCCAGGGCGTCGGAAATCTGGTCGGTTACCTCGGAACCGGAGCATGGCTGGCCGTCTGCACCAGCGCCGACGGCACCCGCTGGTCCCTGTTCTGGGGCGGTCTGGCCCTGCTGGTCGCCGTCGTTCTGGGGTACTTCCAAGCCGCCTTCCGCGACCGACCCACCTTACCCGGAAGCACCCAACGGTAACAGGTTGCGTCCCGATCGGCGGAATCCTTCCCTCTCACACTCGGAACCACCGAATCGCCGCGAGGTTCGCCGCAAGTCCGAACAGGGCCAGCACGCCGATCTCGTCGATCGCCGACTCCAAGCCCGCGCCGAAAGTGATCAACTGGTGCAGGGCATCCATGGCCCAGCCGGTCGGGAAGCAATACGCCAGAAACCTCAGGAGCTGCCCGAATAGCCTTCGAACTGGGTGGTTCGGACCGCTTCGATGAACCAATTCAGCGGCAGGTAGGGCGTGACGTATTCCCGGAGAAACCAAGCCGCCGTCAAACCCCGGCTCCTTGCCATTCCGTGGGTTCAGTCTCTTCCGTGGTTGTCCTGTCCCTGCCAATTCAGGGAATGTCCTGGCCCGGTTTCGGCTCGCCAGATTCGGCCCGCTTCGGTAATCGGGCCACCGCCATGCGCTACTTCCTAGTCGATTCCGAGGGTCGCCGGATCGGTCCCTATTCGAGGGAAGAGCTGGCCCTGTTCCTCGCCCGCGGCCTCATTGAGGCCGATTCCCTGGTCACCTCCGATCGGGACGATGACGGGGTCCGCCTCGACTCCGTGTTCGCCGACACCGAGACACCCCCTCTCGGCCCGCTGCGCCGTTCACCCGAAGCCAAAGCCGCGCCGGATGCGCCTCCGAGTGTCACCCAGGATTTCCTGCGGTTGGCTCCCCATCTCATGCTCCCGCTTCGGGACCTCCGACGGCTGCCCTGGCGCGAGAATCGTCGGATCGTCGCCCTCGCTTTTGTGGGGCTGATGCCGTTAATCCTGATGCTCCATCTCCACACGACACGAAACCTCGGCGCCGCCATCTGGGGGGTCGCCCTCTACAGCTCGCTGATCTGGGCCCTCTTCTTTTACATCTCCTTCTCGCCCACCGGCATTCAGGTCGGTCGTGCCTTGCTCACCTTCGCCAGTTCCACCGTTTTTTCCATAAGTCTGGTGGCCCTTGCCCGCTGGGTCATTCCGTTCCAATGGGTGATGGTTTGGGTCAGCGCCCCCAATGTGACGACCCGCTGGGCCGGCCACCTGGTCGGAGTGGCCGCCGTCGAGGAACTGGCGAAGTTATTTCCCCTCTACTTCCTCTGGCCCGCACGCCTCCGACCCCAGGCCATGATGTTCTACGGCCTCGTGTCCGGCCTCGGCTTCGGAATCTACGAGGGCGTCGCTTACCAGAGTTCGTACAACCTCCAAATCTCCTTCCCAGATGGCATCCCCACCCCGGAAGGCGCCGGCGTGTACTACATGCTCAACATCCTTCGAATCACCTCGCTGCCCTTCCTCCACGCCATGTGGACCGGGATCGCCGGCTATTTTATCGGAATGGCTGCCCAGTTCCCGCGCCGACCCGGCGGGTTCATGGTGGCCGCGGTCGTCGTACCTTCCCTGCTCCACTCCACCTACAACACGTTCAGCACGTCCATCGCCGGTGTCATCGTCGCCTTCGTCACCGTGCTGGCCCTCAATCTCTACGTGTTCAAAGGCCAGGACTTCGAACGCGCCATCGAACGGTCCCCCAGCCATTTTTGAACGTCGACGCCCCGCTCACACTCCCGCCAAATTGATCCACGAAACCTCGTACTCCACGCCGCCCGTCCGCCCGCACGCCATGACACCCGTCGCTCCCATCACCTCACGCCACCCGGCCGGACCCGCAAACCGCACCCCAACCGGCCTCCTCGCGGCCCGGCTCGCCGTTAGCCTCGCCTTGGGCTTCGACCCCATCTCGGAGGCCGCAGCCCCGGCAGGATTCGTCCCCCTCTTCCCCTCCAACGGCATCCCCCCCTCCTGGCTTGTCCGAAGTTGGAACGACGTTTCCCTTCCCGCGCCAACCAGCGCCAATTGGAAAGTCTCTGACGGCGTCCTCCAAGGCAGCGTCCCACGCGGCACCTGGCTACTCAGTCCAAGCGAGTACGGCGATTTCGTCCTCGAATTCGAGGCCCGGGTCGGAGAACGCGGACGTGGTGGGGTCGGACTTCGCCTGCCCCTCCGCGGAAACCCCGCCGCGGAGGCCTTCGAGCTGCCCATCGTCGACCCCCGATACTTCGGCACCCACTTCACGCCGCAGCCCTGGGAAAACAATGGCGCCCTCTACCAGGCCATCCCTCCCACCTCCGACGCCTTCAAACCACTCGAGTGGAACCGCTATTCAATCGAGTGCCGCGGCAGCCGCATCGCCGTCACCCTGAACGGCACCAAGGTCATCGACGCCGACCTCACCCAGCCCGACCTCGACACCAACACCAGCGTCCCTACCCACGCGAGCCCGGTGCGCGGTAAGGCTCTCGCCGACCGCCCACTCCGCGGTCGGATCGGGTTCCTCGAAGTCAGCCGTGGCGCCGCCAAGGTCGAGATCCGGGACGCCAGAATCCGCGAACTCCCCGCACCACGTTGAACCACGCTCGCATCCCTCCTGGCTGTCTTCTGCCCATCGCGAAGGGATGAGGGCCGTTGTCCTCCTCCCTGACGTGAGTTATTTGCCGATCTCCGCATTGCCGACCGCCCGTTGCAGCCGGGCCAGCGCCACCAGATAATCGTGCGTCGCGAGGTTCTGGGTGGTCGCCGCTTCCGTCAGGGCCGTCTGCGCGCTCAACACATCCAATTGCGTTCCACTCCCGGCCTCAGATCGCGCCGTCGCTAGGCGCAACGCTTCGTTGGCTTGTTCCACCACCTTCTTCTGCGACGCCAACACCTCCCGAGCTTCCAGGAAATTCGAGTACGCCGTCCGCACTTCGACCGAGATCCGGCGTGACAAGTCTTCCAACTGGATCTCGGATTGTTCCGACAAGGCCTGTGCTTCCACGACCCGGCCCCGGGTCTGCCGGCCGTCCCAGATGTTCCAGTTCGCCTGCACGCCCGCGTTCCATCCATGAAGTTCGCTGTCGAGACTCTCACCGAAGATGGCCCGGCGTGTGCCGTAGCCTGCGAAGGCCTGCAGACTGGGCCTCTGCCCGGCCCGCGCCGTCACCACACCTTCCCGTCGTAGTTTCTCCGAGGCCCGGAGCGCCTTGAGCTCCGTCCGCTGTTCCTGCGCCAGGGCAAGCGCCCGGCCCAGATCGATGTCGAAGGGTGGCGCATCCAGGCGATCGCTCAACTGGAGCGGAATATCCTCGGTCACCTGATCGGGGACGCGATACCCGAGCAGATGCGCCAACAGGGTCTTGCCATTCCGCCAGGCGTTGCGGGCCCGGATGAGTCGGGGCTTGGCATTGGCGAGTTCGACTTCGGCGCGCAGGACGTTGAACCGCGGCACACTCCCCGCGTCGAAGCGACGCTGGTTGTCCAGGAGTTCCCGTTCCAACAGCTTCACCGACGCCTCCTGCACACCGATCTGCTCCAAGGCCAGCAGGGCGCCATAATACGACAACCGAACGTCGAGAAAGGTCTCCAACAAGGCGGTCTGGTACTCCTGCACCGCCCTTTCCTTCACCATCCGCGCCGAACGAAGTGCCGACCCCATACGTCCTCCCTCATAAATTGACTGCACCACCCGAACCCCGATGTTCCAGGTCTCGGTCTGCCCAAAATCGAACCGCCCGAACGGTGTGTCCGCCACGTCCAACGTGGCGGCGTCGACCGCTGTGAAGTTTCCCCCAATCTGCACCTTCGGCAGCAGAATCGCCCGCGTCTGGATCACCACCCCCGCGCTCGCCTCCAGATCCTTTTTCGCCGCCGCCAAGGCGCTGTTCTGAGCCTCCGCCAGATTCAGGCAGTCCGCCAGGGTCAAGGACCGCTCCGGCCATACCGGAGGCGGTGTCCGCAACCCGCCATCCCTCCCGGCACGCGAAGGTCCGGTTTCCGCACTCAATGTCGAGACCGACGACCCCGCCAGAAACACCACCGCCAGGACAATCTGCCCCACCGAAATCCACCAACCGCTTCCCATGAACCGCCCATCTCTTCCTCCCTCTCCCTCCGTAGCGAAGCGGAGGTGGGAGAGGGCCGGGGTGAGGGCCTCGCTCCCCGGTTCATGGTCCCAATGCATGTCGATTTCTTGGAAATCGTTCCTTCCCATGAACCGCCCCCAACTCAACCCTCCGACACCCGCGGAGCGTGTTCTCCCTCTCCCCCCGGGAGAGGGCCGGGGTGAGGGCCGCTCGCGGTCCTCCTCGCTCCCCGGTTTATGGTCCCAATGCATGTCGATTTCTTGGAAATCGTTCCTTCCCATGAACCACCGCTCCGGTTCATGCACCGCACCCACAGCGCCCGCGCCAACTCGGCTCAGCCTGGCCACGCGAGCCGAAGGCGAAACGGTTTGAGAGGTTCGTGTCCATGCTTTCATGAGATTCGTAAAGAAAAAGTCGGTTCCAACCTACGTTCGCGAACCGCGCCGCGGCGTCGTCTTCCGCGGAGGCGTTGCCCGGTCCCCTTCCGGCTTCGCATGACGCGCCACTTGACCGAGTCCGGCCATCGAGAACCGCACAATGTGGTCGGTCAAAGCGTCGAGGTCTCCCAGAACGGGTTCGAGTCCCGGAAAAGCCCGCGGAATCACTGGACGGCAATGGTGATAGAACACCACCTGGCTCACCACACTTGCGGCACCGAGTTGCACCTGCATCGCCGACACCTCCGCCCCGAGCAACTCACGCACCATCCCACCCAAATGCTCCATCAGGGCGCGGATCTCCTTCACCACCACCGCATCCAAAGCCGGCGTGGGGTCCACCATTTCCCGCATCAGCAACCGTCCGTGACAGGCATCCGGCCCCGTCGCCAGCAACCGCTGAAGGAACGATCGCACGAATCCCCGCAGCCGCTGCTCAGCCGACGCACCCTTGGCAACCCGGCCGTCCGGCGGAAACAAAGCCAGCGTCTGGCGCAGACCACACCTCAACACCTCCTCGTAAAGCCCCTCTTTGCCGCCGAAATGGTAGTTCACCGCCGCCACGTTCGCCCCCGCCTGTCGACAGATGTCCCGCACCGTCGCCCCGCGAAATCCCGCGGCCGCGAACACTTCCGAGGCCGCCGCCACCAACTGCGCCGGTGTCGCCAGTCCGGCTCCCTTTCGCGTCCTGCCCTTCGTCTGACGTCGATTCAAACGCATGTTTCAATTGCGTGTTTAAGCCTCCGCTCCCGGTCGGTCGAGTGAAATGTGGGGGAGGACCGTCCGGGTTTGCTTCCCCCCCCGTTCCCTGATTCACTCCCGGCCCCGATGGATATTCTCGCCGACCTGAAATGGCGCGGCCTGCTGGCCGACTGCACCGACCTCGACGCGCTCGGCAAGCGCCTTACCGAAGGACCGCTCACGCTCTACTGCGGGTTCGATCCGACCGCCGATTCCCTGCACGTCGGCAATCTCGTCCCCCTCTTCGGTCTTCGACGTTTCCAACTCGCCGGCCACCGGCCCGTCGCCCTCGCCGGCGGCGCCACCGGCATGATTGGCGATCCCAGCGGCCGCTCCTCCGAGCGCAATCTTCAGACCCGCGAACAGGTCGACCACAACATCGCCAAGATCCGCAACCAACTCTCCCGCTTCCTCGACTTCGACTGCCCCACCCACGCCGCCCGCCTGGTCGACAACGCCACATGGACGGCCCCAATCTCGTACCTAGATTTCCTGCGCGACATCGGAAAGCACTTCTCGATCAATGTCATGGTCGGCAAGGAATCGGTGCGCGCGCGAATGGAGAGTGACACCGGCATCAGTTACACGGAGTTCAGTTACATGCTCCTTCAGGCCTTCGACTTCTGTCATCTCCGACAGGAGTTCGGCTGCGAGCTGCAGATCGGGGCCACCGATCAGTGGGGCAACATCACCGCGGGCATCGATCTCTGCCGCAAACGCCTTCATGCCACCGTCTGGGGCCTCACCCATCCCCTCCTGACCAAATCCGACGGCACCAAGTACGGCAAGTCCACCTCCGGCGCCGTCTGGCTCGATTCCGCCCGCACCAGCCCGTACCGCTTCTACCAGTTCTTCATCCAGAGCGAGGACGCGGATGTTGGCAAACTCCTGCGCGTGCTCACGTTCCTTCCGCAGGATCAAATCGAGGAACTCGAGCGACAACAGACCGCCAATCCCGGCGCCCGCCCCGCTCAGACCGCCCTCGCCCGGGAAATCACCACCCTCGTCCATGGCACCACGGCCTGCGAGGACGCCATCCGGGCTTCCGCCATCCTGTTCGGCGGTGAACTCGCTGGTGTCGGGGAAGGCACCTTCCACGAAATCGTCGGTGAAGTGCCCACCCAGGAGATTGAACGGACCCGCCTCGAAGGCGCAGGACTTGCCTTAACCGAAGTGCTGGTGCACGCCGGCCTCTGCCCCAGCAAGGGCCAGGCTCGCAAGGACCTCGAAGGCGGCGGCATCTACGTCAACAACGTCCGCGAAGGATCCGTTCAACGACAGATCTCCACCGCCGACCTCCTCTTCGACAAGCACGTCCTCCTCCGCAAAGGCAAACGCACGTACACCGTGCTCACCGCGCGCTAGCCGAAGTCACGGGCAGTTCATAACAAACGGCCTCGACGTCGTTCCGGACCAGCAGATACCGGCCCGCCAACGTCGGAAAATTCCAGGTCTTGCTGGTCAAGGCGGCCAGTCGCCCGAGTTCCTGGAATGACTCGGGAGTCGCCGACGCCAAAACCACTGGGCCCGGCTCGCTCTGGATCAGCACCAGGTCATCAACAATCAGGGTCTGCCCCGAGCCATACCGGCCGTCCTTCCATTGACGCTTCCCAGTGGCCGCGTCCACGCACGCCAGCAGTCCGTCATCGAGTCCGTACAGAAAACCGTCGCGAATCCCCGCGCTGTTGAACTGCGTCTTCATCATCTTGTTCCGCCACAGTTCCTCCGCCGAGAATCGCCCGTCCGCCTCGGCCTTCACCTGAAGCATCACGCAACCGACCCCGTAGCCCGCCGAGAGAAAAAGTCGGTCACCCTCCAGCGCCACCGGTTGGGATGCCTTGGGCCAGTTGTCGCGCCCCCACGGAACGTCCAACTGCACGGCACCCGTCGCCGGGTCGTGCCCGGTCAGACTCGCTGCGTTCACCGACAACACCAAACGCCTGCCCGCCACCGTGGCCAGGACGGGTGAGGCATAGCTCGCCTTGTCCGAGCCTGCCTGCCAGAGCGGCTTCCCGGTCTCGCGATGGTACGCCAGCACCGTCGAACCGTGGGTCGCACCCCCGCTCACCACCACGGTGTCGTCGAAAACCAACGGCGACGCCCCGACGCCCCACGTGAGGTTGGGCAGCCCGTTCTCACCCAACACATCCCGCGTCCACACCCGGCGCCCGGTGCCCGCCTCAAGGCAATCCAGAATACCCGTTCCGCCGGTCGCAAAAACCCGGCCCCGATCCACCGTCGGCGTCGTCCTCGGACCCTCTCCTCCCTGCCATTGAAAAAAGCGCACCCGATTGGTCTGGGCCCAAATCAACCGGCCCGTCAGCACCTCGTAGCAACTCACCCACTCGTCCTCGCCGCGCTGTTCCTGGGTGAACGCGCGCGCACCCACGACGGCGAACGCCGACCACCCACCCCCGATCGGCTGGCGCCAAAGCTGCCGTGGCGGCGTCGTCGCCCAGTCCCGCGCCAGATGGGAACCTCGCAAGACACCGTCCCGGTTGGGTCCCATGAATTGCGGGGTGTTGACCAAGCCAGGGGGCACCGCCTCCAGCGGGTGGGTGACGACCGCCGAGACGGCACCTTTGTTCGAATCCGGAGCCGGTGCCGATGCCGACGCGACCCGACTCCCACTTCGATCCGGCGTCCCTTTCAGCACCAGCCTCGGAAGGCCGGTGCCGTCCAGGGTTCCGTCCACGCGCAGGAACTGCCGTGCCCCCAGTACCCCCAGTGCGACCACTGCCAGCACGCCCAGGCGCCAACGCCAGCGCATGCGACTCAGGAACGCGAACCACAGGATCACCAAAGCCAGGCCCAGCAGCAAAATGGCCGACGTGGCCCAGGCCTTCAGGTTGTTCTCGAGTTCCGGCTGCAATCGAACCAGCGCCAGCGCGCCAGTCACCAATAAGCCAACACCTATCGGAAACCACAGCCGATGACCGACCGGACGCGAGGGGACTTCATTCATGGGGGTTCACTTTCAAGGTTCAATGCTTCCGCTCATCCGAGCTGCGGCGAGTCGAGATTACACCCTCCGACAAACCCCGGCGACGGTCCTGTTACGGATCCAATCGCGCGAGATCCGCCAGCAGGCACGTTCCCATCGGCGCCCTTCCAGTCGTCCAACACCGAAGCGAGTCCATGGATGTCCACCGAATCCCCGTCTTGTCTTTCCGCTCCGTTCCCAACGTAAATTGCCCCAATCCAAAACGGGCAATCCTTCACGCCATGATCCACCAACGCCTGCACGCCTCAGTTCGGAACCTCGGCTCGGGGCTCTTCCTGCTGGCAGCAACCCTGCTCACCGCCGGCGCCGCATCCTTCCCCGAGCCCATTTCTTCCCCCACGCTCCACCCGCTTTTCCGGATCTCCACCCACGTCTTTTCCGGGGGCGCACCCGAGGGCGATGCGGCGTTCGCTGAACTCAGGCGCCTCGGCGTCTCGACCGTCGTGTCCGTCGATGGATCCCGCCCGGATGTGGAAGCCGCCCGAAAGCACAGCTTGCGATATCTCCACCTCCCGATCGGCTACGATGGCATCCCCGGGGATCGGTTGGCCCAACTTGTGAATGCGGTGCCCTCCGCCACCAACGTCTTCTTCATCCACTGCCATCATGGCAAACATCGGGGACCGTCCGCCGCCGCGATCGTCTGCCTCGCCTCCGACCACTGGTCCCCCCAACAGGCGGTCGACTGGCTTCGGCTGGCGGGCACGTCACCCGAGTATCCCGGCCTCTACCAAAGCGTCGCGACATTCAACCGCCCCAATGCCGCGGCCCTGGCCGCCGTCCCACCCCCGCCCGAAACCGCGACCACGTCGACCGTCGTCGACTCTATGGTCGCCCTCGACACCCACACCGAGCATCTCGCAGCCGCCCGGGAGACGGGTTGGACGAACATCCCAGGACACCCGGACCTCGATCCCCGCCATGAAGCGACTTTGCTTTGGGAACAGCTCCGCGAACTGGCTCGCCACTCCTCCACCTCCGAACGACCGGCCGACTACCGCACGAGCCTGACTGCCTCCGAACAGGCTGCCTACGCCCTCCGTTCCGCACTGGCCAAGTCCCCACGCGCCCCCGCGGCGGCCGACACGGCGTTCAAGCAGCTCAACACATCGTGCGCGACCTGCCACAAAGCCCACCGGAATTGAGAGGAATCTCCTTCTCGGTCCGCTTGACCAGCGCCGCCAGCACCGAGCCCACAACCACGCCGAACTTGGTGCTGTTTCAACAGCTCCATCGCGATCCACACTTGAAGGTAGAGCACCCGGTACCAGGGGCGCTTCATCGGGGCACGAGGGTCGATCGGACGATTCATGCTGCGGTGGGGCCCGCACCGTCGGCTGACCCGCCAACCGGACACAATTCTCGCGCAATCCATCGCCCCGGCATCCCCCGGGCGGGATGAACAGGTGGTGTCCGTGTCCTAGGTCGGACCCCATGGGCGGCGTATTCGGGTCTCCAGATGGGTACGAGTGACCCATCGCGGGAGGGTCAGGGACGCCAAATTTGCCTCTGGGTTGGTCAATTCTTCCCCTCGAGCGCGCCTTCACCGCTCTCGTCGGCTGGTAATCAGGCACTTCACAGGGGTTGTGCGGAGATGAAACCTCATGGCACGAGGCCTGCTTATCTCAGGATGGAACTTGCATGGGATAAGCGCCGAAATACCCGTCCCCTTCGAGAAAGGGTCCTCGCTCTGGACCGCTCTGCGTCAGCACCTCCACCTGGCCCCCACGAAACCCACCTCACACAAGGCCGGACAATGAACTTCCGCCGACACAACCGCCGAATCCCTCCCTACTCACGCACTTCCGGAAGTCTGGGGCGACTCCTCCCCAAACCCGTCCCGTCGCTCGACCGCATCCGAAACGTGGCGTCACCCCAGGCGGGGCCGAAATCGACCCTGTTCAAGTTGCCCCTCCAGAATGCGCCGGCTTTCGTGGTCCACGTGCGCTTCGTCGTGGCCCCTTTGACCAAGAAACCCACGCCAGGCTCGAAACCTCAGGGCAGTGCGTCCGCACCCACCTGACGCATCGGACTTGCCTCGCTTTGCCGAAGATCACCGGCATCCGAATCCACGAAACGCGATGCCACCCCATAAGTGCCACCGCTTTCCGCCACCGGCAGGGTCGGCCGACTCCTCGCCGGCTGGTCCAGGCAGTACCAGTCGCGCCCGTGAACGCCAGATCGTGCAGTTCCACAAACGCCGGATCGGTGAGCTGCATGCCGTTCGCCCCACCCTGGATCACCGGTGGATTCGCCGGATCCGCCGCAGCAATCACCACGGGGAGGTTGGTCGCACCCCGGAGATTGGAGAACGAGAACCCGCCAGGATAAGTGCCAGGAGCCATCAGAATGCGGGTGCCCGGCTTCGCCGCCGCCACCGCCGCCCGCAACCCACCCGCATCCCGCACCGTCACATCCACCGACGCGACCCTCGGTTCCCCATGCAAACCACGTCGGTTGGAAACTCGGCTTTCATGAGTGCAGGGAATCAGGGCGCCCCTCCAGCGACAAGC